>QFZN01007576.1_pt1 | contig 66946 bp, 57 predicted proteins | sample 1740101 | NCBI WGS metagenome assembly QFZN01 (sample SAMN09210849, study PRJNA391713) | Ciliate metagenome, whole genome shotgun sequencing project. | isolation source: combination of 50 Heterometopus sp. ciliate cells from an enrichment culture... | host: Heterometopus sp. ...
TCGATATGGTCCACGGTTTGCCTAGTCGTAAAACTGGTCATAAGACTGTCCTCTATTTTAAGAGAGTCTTCGTGTCCTGAGATTCAAGGGGCTATTCCACTTGCTGGTCTTTATTCTTCTAGGCTGGATTCTTCCGTCATCAATTGCTAACGGTTTTTTAATAGCAACATCAGAAAAATTAAAAATATTCTTTGTTTTTCTTGTCCTTTCTATTTTTCCATTTCTTATATTTGAGATGTACTGGGCACTCAAGAGAAAGAAACTATCAGGCAAAGAATTTCTAAAAATGATTCCCACGATTGCAATTTGGCCCCTGGTGCTTTTTCTTTCTGCAACCCACATTGAAAAACTCTTCAATCATATTGATTGCAAAAACTATAATTACAATAACCAGCTCAATGGCGGATCAAAAGAATTCAATGGCAAGAGGTATGAATTGAATATTTGCGGCAGTGGGGTTAATAATAGCCACTTCTTCGGAAGTACCTACGATACCGTCACGCTTTTCATTACCGACGAACAAGGTCAGCTTCTAGCAAAGAGGGATTTCAAAGTCTTTTGGGAAGGTCAGCCAGGACATGTACCACTCAAAATTGGCAAGGAAAGCATCATCTACCAAGACGATGAATCACAAACAGAACATGCAGTCACAATGCCACCAGGCTCGCTTGAATGGATAAGGGCAAGAATCCCCATGATCAACTGATGCAAGAGCGACACGAAGATGGCAGGACACAATTCGATAGTAATCACTTTTAATAATGCTGACAGAAACGAATTCGAATTTCTTTCCAGCGTATATCATTTCCATGACCAGAAAATAACCAGCAGAAAGGTAAAAAAATGCCTACCTACGCAGAACTCCAAGCTCAAATTAAGAAACTGCAAGAACAAGCCGAAAAAATGAAGGCGAAGGAATTAGAATCAGTTGTCACTGAAATCAAGCAAAAAATTACCGAATACGGACTAACTTCAGAACAACTCGGTTTATCTTCTTTTCAAAAGAAAACCACGAAAAAAACATCAGCCAAAGTAGCAGTAGTGATGTATAGGAATGGAGATTTGACTTGGTCAGGTGCTGTCCGTGGCCGTAAGCCTGAATGGATCAAGGAAATTATTAATGCTGGCGGCGATATCGAGAAATATCGCGTGAAGTAAGTTCGTTTATATACAAAAATCTCCTCCATTGAATTCTTAAGGTCAGCAGACAGTTTCATCACTAGCCCTGATTTTAAGAATCACCTATTTAGGTGCTTTCTTTTTTTTATTTCTTTCCTGCTTCCTCGTCCCACTTCTTCAGCAGGTTGAGCTTTTCGCCGATCTTAATTTCCAAGCCTCTTGGCACTGGCTGATACCAAACCGGTTCTGCAATGCTATCCGGCAGGTAGGTCTCGCCAGCCGCATAGGCATTGGGTTCATCGTGGGCATAGCGGTATTCATGTCCGTAGCCCAGCTCCTTCATGAGCTTGGTCGGCGCATTGCGCAGGTGCACTGGCACTTCCCGGCTCTTGTCCTGCTTCACGAAGGCGCGCGCGGCGTTGTAGGCGTTGTAGCCGGCATTGCTCTTGGCTGCCACGGCCAGGTAGATCACCGCCTGCCCCAGCGCCAGCTCGCCCTCGGGGCTGCCCAGGCGCTCGAAGGTCAACGCGGCGTCGTTGGCGATCTGCATGGCGCGCGGATCGGCCAGGCCGATATCCTCCCAGGCCATGCGCACGATGCGCCGTGACAGGTAGCGCGGATCGGCACCGCCGTCGAGCATGCGGGTCAGCCAGTACAGGGCCGCATCCGGATGCGAACCCCGTACCGACTTGTGCAGGGCCGAGATCTGGTCGTAGAAATTGTCGCCGCCCTTGTCGAAGCGGCGGCTGTTCAGCGTCAGCGCATTCTGCAGGAACTCCGCCGTGACCAGGCTGGTACCGGTGGTGCGGGCGGCGGTATCGGTCTGCTCCAGCAGGTTCAGGAAGCGGCGCGCATCGCCGTCGGCATAGCCGATGATGGTGTCGACGGCCTGCTCCTCGAATTGCAGCTCACCCAGCGCCTTGTCCTGGGCGCGTTGCAGCAGCTGCTTGAGCTCCGTGTCGGTGAGCGACTTGAGCACGTAGACCTGCGCCCGCGAGAGCAGCGCCGAGTTGACCTCGAAGGAGGGATTCTCGGTAGTGGCGCCGATGAAGGTCACCAGACCACTCTCGGCGTAGGGCAGCAGCGCATCCTGCTGCGACTTGTTGAAACGGTGGATCTCGTCCACGAACAGGATGGTGTGCTTGCCCATGGACAGGTTCTGCTCGGCCTGTTCCATGGCCGCGCGGATATCCTTGACGCCCGAGAACACCGCCGACAAGGCAATGAACTCACACTTGAAGGCAGTGGCCGTCAGGCGCGCCAGCGTGGTCTTGCCCACGCCCGGCGGCCCCCAGAAGATCATCGAATGCGGCTTGCCCGACTGGAAGGCCAGTCGCAGAGGCTTGCCTTCGCCCAGCAGGTGCGACTGCCCGATGACTTCGTCCAGGGTCTTGGGGCGCAGCGCCTCGGCCAGCGGTGCGGCGGGTTCTTGCGCAAACAGGTCAGCCATGGCGAGGCTCCCGGGCGCGGGCGCCAACGAGGTCAGCAAAAAGGAATGGCCGTGTCGGCAGGGCCTGGGGAATCTGGTTCATGTCGTTTCAGGATGCAGGCGCAGCGCCGGAAGACCGGGCGCGTTCGCCAAAGGCCGTAGTCTAACGCAGGCACCGTGGATGAGGGGACTGCCGGGGCGTCTGCAAGCATTTTGCGCAGACGTTAGAATGGCGCCGCGCCGGCACTCCACCGCCGCGCCTCCCCTCCACTACCCGCCGTGCCTGCCATGCCCTTTGTCGTCACCGATTCCTGTATCCAATGCAAGTACACTGATTGCGTCTCCGTCTGCCCGATGGATTGCTTCGTCGAGGGACCGAACTTCCTGGCCATCGATCCGGATGGCTGCATCGATTGCTCCATGTGCGTCCCCGAATGCCCGGTCGGCGCCATCTACAACGCCACCGACCTGCCGGCCGCCCTGGCGCATTTCGAAGACCTCAATGCCAAGCTGTCCAAGCTACCCGGCTGGAAGCCCATCACCCGGGCCCAGGCCCCGCTACCCGAGCACGAGAAGTGGAAGGACGTGCCCGACAAGCTGCCTCTGCTGAAGATGCCAGAAACCTGAGAGCGCAGCCTCGCGCCGCAATGACAACAGCCCCGCAAGCGCAAGCCTGCGGGGCTGTTGTCATTGAAGCCAGGGGCCATGAACCGGAAACCGGCTCAGTGGCTCAGCGGCCTCAGTTGTTGAACACGTCCGCGCCCTTGGGAACGGTGAAGCTGAAGCTGTTGGGCTTGAGCGCCGGGTTCTTGTCGAAGCTGTCGAAGCTCAGTACCGAGACCTGGCCGAAGGAATCATGCAGCTCCATGGCCACCGGCATGCCATTCTTCAAGCCGATGCCGATGCGGTCGAAGGTCGTGTCGCGGCTCTTGGGGATGGCTTCCAGCCACTCCAGGCCATCCTTGTCGCCGGCTTCCTTGAGGGTGAAGTTCTTTTCCAGGTCATTGCTGCCGAAGAGGATCGCCGCCGGCGAAGAGCCCAGGGCATTGCCCAGCTTCTTGGTGGTGACCTGGTTGAGGTCCTTGTCGTAGATGAACAGCTTTTCGCCATCGGCCTGGATCACCTGCTCATAGGGCTTCTGGTAGGTCCAGATGAACTTGCCCGGACGCGAGAACACGAAGCTGCCGCTGGAGGTATTGATGATCCTGGTGGTGCCATTCTCGGTCCTGACCATGCGCTGCGTGAAGCTGCCCTTGGCCGATTGCGTGCTGGTGACGAATTGCTTGAACTGGTCCAGCGCGGCCGCCGAGGCGCGCCCCGGGGTCAGGGCCGTGATGGCGATGGCACCAGCCACGGCCAGTGCCGACAGGCCGGCAGCCATGATCCTGCGACGCAGGTTCAGGGCATGGGGTTGGGCTTGCGCGCTGCGCAAGCGGGAGCTTGTTCTGGAGTTGTCCATGTTGTTCGATTCCATTGTTGCTAGATGCCACCACCAGGGGCGGCCGCGACGCGCTGGCGCGCGGCCTTCAAGGCAAGAAGATCACTGTTCGGCGTCGCCGCCGCTGGCCCCCGCCGGCACCAGGATTTCACGGTTGCCGTTGGATTGCATGGTCGACACCAGGCCGCTCTGCTCCATCTGTTCCAGGAGCCGCGCCGCACGGTTATAGCCGATGCGCAGGTGACGCTGCACCAGCGAGATCGAGGCCCGGCGATGCTTCAGGACCACCGCCACGGCCTGGTCGTACATCTCGTCGCTCTCGCCGCCACCGGCACCGGCACCAGCGCCAGCACCGCTGCCACCGCCATCGGCGTCTTCCAGCACGCCACCCTCTAGGATGCCTTCGATGTAATTCGGTTCCCCCTGGGCCTTCAGGTGTTCCACCACGCGGTGGACTTCTTCATCCGAGACGAAGGCGCCGTGCACCCGCACCGGCATGCCGGTACCGGGCGGGTTGTAGAGCATGTCGCCCATGCCCAGCAGGGCTTCGGCGCCCATCTGGTCGAGAATGGTGCGCGAGTCGATCTTGGAGGAGACCTGGAAGGCAATGCGCGTAGGCACGTTGGCCTTGATCAGGCCCGTGATCACGTCCACCGACGGACGCTGGGTCGCCAGGATCAGGTGGATGCCGGCCGCGCGCGCCTTCTGGGCGATACGGGCGATCAGCTCCTCGACCTTCTTGCCCACCACCATCATCAGGTCGGCCAGTTCGTCGATGATGATGACGATGGTTTCCAGCTGCTCCAGTGGTTCCGGCGCATCCGGGGTGAGGCTGAAGGGATTGGGGATCTTTTCGCCACGCTTCTCGGCATCGACGATCTTCTGGTTGTAGCCGGCCAGGTTGCGCACGCCCAGCTTGGACATCTTCTTGTAGCGGCGCTCCATCTCTTCCACCGCCCAGTTCAGGGCGTGGCCGGCCTGGCGCATGTCGGTCACCACCGGCGCCAGCAGGTGCGGGATGCCTTCGTAGATCGACAATTCCAGCATCTTGGGGTCGATCAGGATCAGGCGCACCTGGCGCGGCGTGGACTTGTAGAGCAGCGAGAGAATGGTGGCATTGATCCCCACCGACTTGCCCGAGCCGGTGGTACCGGCCACCAGCAGGTGCGGCATCTTGCCCAGGTCGGCCACCACCGGGTTGCCGGCGATGTCCTTGCCCAGCGCCACCGTCAGGCTGGAATGGCTGTCGTGGTAGACCTTGGAACCCAGGATCTCGGTCAGGCGCACGATCTGGCGCTTGGGGTTGGGCAGTTCCAGGCCCATGTAGTTCTTGCCCTGGATGACTTCCACCACCCGGATCGAGGTCAGCGACAGCGAGCGCGCCAGGTCGCGCGCCAGGTTGACGATCTGGCTGCCCTTCACACCCGTGGCCGGTTCGATCTCGTAGCGGGTGATCACCGGGCCCGGATAGGCCGCCACCACCTTGACCTCGACACCGAAGTCGGAAAGCTTCTTCTCGATCAGGCGGCTGGTGAATTCCAGCGTTTCCACCGAGACGGTCTGCTGGGCCGGCGGTGCCTCATCGAGCAGCGATAGCGGTGGCAGGTCGGTATTGGCATCGTCGAAGAGGCTGGTCTGCCTTTCCTTCTGCACGCGCTCCGATTTCTGTACCTCGACGATCTGCGGCTCGATACGGATGGGGGGCGCTTCGACGATCTTGGCGCGCTCCTGGACCACGGTTTCCTCGCGCTTGACGGCGGCCTCCTGGCCGGCACGACGGTCGGCGCGGGCAGAGAAGAAGTCGCGTACCCAGAACAGGCCGTCCTCGATGGCACCACCGAGACGTTCCACCGCCGCCAGCCAAGAGACCTGGAACAGCAGCGAGAAGCCCAGTCCGAACAGCAGCAGCAACAACAGCGACGAACCGGTGAAACCTAAGGTCGGCTGTACCGACGAGCCGATCATCTCGCCCAGCACGCCGCCGGAGGAATGCGGCAGCTTGGGCGCAAAGCGGTGCATGCGCGAGAATTCTATCCCCATGCTGCCGGTGAGCATGAAGACGAAGCCCACGGCGCGGATCAGGGGTTCCTGATGATGTTGCGGCTCGACCGGCTGGGCCACCAGGAAACGATTGGACAGGCTGCGATAGCCGTTCCACACCGAACGGCCCAGCAGCACGCACCACCACCAGGCCGACAGGCCGAAGATGTACAACAGCAGGTCGGCCATCCAGGCGCCCACCCTGCCGCCCCAGTTGGCCACACGCGGCACCGAGCTGGCCACCGACCAGCCCGGATCGGTCTTGGAGTAGCTCAGCAGGATCAGGGCCAGGTAGACCAGCAATGCAGACAGCGCCAGCCAGCGCGCCTCGGATAGCAGCCGCACCAGGCGGTTGGGCATCGGCGGCGCCGCGGCCTTGGTGGTGCGGATGTGGGCTTGACTCGTCTTCGACATAACTTCCGTGCAAAAAAAACTCGCCGTCATTGTAACGGCATTGAATTGGCGCTTCGCGGTTTTGCGCATGGTCACGGGTGACCCTGCTGCACTGACCGGCATTTCCCGCTATCGTTCTTGTCTTGCTGCAACCTCACCTGCATCACCTGCCCACCCTTGCCAGCCCGACTATCGGCGGCATAGCGTAATTCCATCGGTCGGCACAATGGCTTGGACTATAATCTTACCCGTTTTGCAGCGCGGCAATCGATCCGGCGCTGCCAATCATGCACATCAGATGCACCAGAGTCGTCTCCTGGTCGGCCGCCGGCGGCGGTTCGCGGTCAGGAATTGAAATCCCGGGTGTCGCCTCCAGCTGCTGAAGACGAACCCACAACATACGAAGAGTAGCTTATGAGCACGCCCAAACATGCCAAGGTCCTGATTCTCGGCTCCGGCCCCGCCGGCTATAGCGCCGCCGTCTATGCCGCGCGCGCCAACCTGAACCCGGTGCTGGTCACCGGCGTGGAGCAAGGTGGCCAGCTGATGACCACCACCGACGTCGAAAACTGGCCGGGCGACCCGCTGGGCGTGCAAGGCCCGGAACTGATGCAGCGCCTGCTGCAGCATGCCGAGCGCTTCAATACCGAGATCATCTTTGATCACATCCACACCACCAAGCTGTCCGAGCGCCCCTTCCGCTTGATCGGCGACAGCGGCGAATACACGGCCGACGCCCTCATCATCGCCACCGGCGCCTCGGCCCAGTACCTCGGCCTGCCCTCGGAACAAGCCTTCATGGGTCGTGGCGTGTCGGCCTGCGCCACCTGCGACGGCTTCTTCTACCGTGGCCGCGAAGTGGCCGTGGTCGGTGGCGGCAACACCGCCGTGGAAGAGGCCCTGTACCTCTCCAACATCGCCAGCAAGGTCACCATCATCCACCGTCGCGACAAGTTCCGCGCCGAACCCATCCTGATCGACCGCCTGCTGCACAAGGTCACCGAAGGCAAGATCGCCATCCAGTGGCATTCCACGCTGGATGAAGTGGTCGGCGACGACAGCGGCGTGACCGGCATCAAGATCAAGTCGACCCAGGATGGCGCCATCACCGAAATCCCGGTACACGGCCTGTTCATCGCCATCGGCCACAAGCCCAACACCAGCATCTTCGACGGCCAGCTGGAGATGCAGAACGGCTACCTCAAGACCCGCACCGGCACCGAAGGTTTCGCCACGGCAACCAGCGTCGAAGGCGTGTTCGCCGCCGGTGACGTGCAAGACCACGTGTATCGCCAGGCCATCACCAGCGCCGGTACCGGCTGCATGGCTGCACTGGATGCACAACGCTATCTGGAAGGTCTCGAATAAATTCGTGACAATTCATGATAAATTGCTGCGCTGCGAGAACTCGTAGCCAGTCAGGGCGTCAAAAAGCCGGCAACGAGTGATCGTTCCGGCTTTTTTTGTTTTCATTCGATTAACTATAACGAACAAGGAAACACCGTGCCCCGCCTCACCCCTGCGGCCCTGAGCCTGCTTGCCCTGCTGGGCGTGGCTGTCGTGCTGGCCGCCTGCAGTGCCTCCCGTGACCCCCAGGCCGCCGACACGGCCGCCTCCGGTCGCTGCGATGCCAGCCGTGCGGAGCACCTGATCGGTGAAAACCTCAGTGGCTACGTGGAACGCCAGGCGCAGGCCGAATCGGGTGCGACCGACACGCGCGTGCTCAAGCCGGGCGACGCTGCCACCATGGACTTCAATCCCCGTCGCCTGAACATTCATGTCGATCCCGGCGAGATCATCATCAAGCTCAGCTGCGGCTAATCTGCAAAGCTTCACACTGCTCACTTCAAAGCTGAAGTCATGACGCGCTTCTGATACAGTAGCCAGCTCAGGAAACATTCGCTACAGGGTTGGGTGGCTGTCATGGCGACAATGAAGGATTTCTCGGCGCTCAAGGGATTGCGCCAGGATTTGAAGGAACAGGAAAAAGCGCGTGCCGAAGCGCTGGCGCAACAACAACGCCAGGCCGCGCAGGCCCGCGAGGAAGCCAATCTCTTCCGCAACAGTGTCGGCCAGGTCGCGCCGCTGCGGCCCAAGGCGGCCGACAAGACCCATCACCCCCCTGCCGCTCCCTTGCCGATCGCCCGCCAGCACCTGGCCGATGAACAGGCGGCCCTGCTGGAATCGCTCTCCGACGAATTCACCGTCGAGACGCTGATGGACAGCGATGAAAACCTCAGTTTCGCCCGCCCCGGCGTCGGTGCCGACGTACTGGGGAAATTGCGTCGCGGTAACTGGGTGATCCAGGCCCAACTCGACCTGCACGGCTACCGCCGCGACCAGGCCCGCGAGGCGCTGGGCGAGTTCCTGCGCCAGTCGCGCCGGCGCGGCCTGCGCTGCGTGCGCGTGATCCACGGCAAGGGACTGGGCTCGGTCAACAAAGAACCGGTGCTCAAGCACAAGGTGCGCAACTGGCTGGCCCAGAAGGATGAAGTCATGGCCTTCTGCCAGGCACGCGCCGCCGATGGCGGTGCCGGCGCGCTGGTGGTACTGCTCAAGTCCAGCGAGCGGGCCTAGGCCCACCGCGCGCCTTACGCCACAGTCAGGACGTGGCCAGCGTATCGAGCATGGCGACGATGGCCTCGAAGTGCGGCCGCGCCGCCGCATCGGCGGACAGGCAGGCCTGGCGCAGGCCGGCCAGGGCCGCGCGCTGCTTCTGGCCGGTGGCATCGTCAGGCTGGCCGTGTGTCAGCAATTCGTCCAGCAGACAGCCATAGGCCCGTACTTCCATGGCCTGCATGCCCCAGGCATGCGCCTGCCCCGGATCATAGAGCCACGCGGCACCAAAATCCCCCAGCAAGGCTTCCCCCTCGCGATGCAGGATGTTGTGCCCGTACAGGTCGCCATGCACGATGCCCTGGGCATGCAAGTGCGCCGCCGCCGAGGCGATATCGCGCGCAATGACCAGCACCTGGGTCCAGGCCAGGGTGAAGCCTGGTGCATAGACATCGCGCGTGCAGGATTGCAGGCTGGGCGGACCGGCCAGGGTCTTGAATTCGGGGGCGATCAGCGGCATCACCAGGCCCTGCAGCGCTTGCGGATGCCCCTGCAGCCGTCCCAGCACGGAGATCAGCCCGCGATGGCTGCCGGCCATGATGCAGGCAGCCATCTCGCGCTCGGGCAGGCCGTCGCTGGTGACGGCGCCCTTGAAGAGCTTGACCGCCACCGACTGGCGCTGCTCGCTCGCCGTCCACTGCGCGGCATGGATCACACCGGACGCACCCTCGCCCAGCTTGTCCCCCAGTTGCAGCTCCTTCCAGTCGATAGCCGTCACCTGGACGTCGCGATCGGCCGCCTCCTCCACCGCCTCGCACCAGGGATTGCCGGCCATGGCCAGCCAGCTCAGGCGTGGCAAGGTCAGCAGCCAGTGCGGAAACGCCACCAGCGCATTGGCCGACAGGCGCAGCAGCTCCAGATTGCGGCAGGCCGCCAGTTCGGGGGGCAAGGTGCTCAGGCGGTTGCCGGCCAGCATCAGCTTCTGCAGGCGCGTACACCGACCGATGCTGGCCGGCAGCTGGCTGATCCGGTTGTCGGTCAGCACCAGCCAGCGCAGCGACGGCGGCAGGGATTCGTCCGGCACATGCGCGATGCGGTTGGCCTTGAAGCCGATCATCTCCAGTGCCGGGCAGCGGCCCAGCACGGCCGGCAGTTCGGTGAAGGGATTGTCGGAACAGAAGACGATGCGCAGCCGCGTCAGGCGTGGCAGGTCATCGGGCAGGCGGGTGAGTTCATTGCCGCTGAGGTCGAGGATTTCCAGCGTATCGGCCAGCGTGAAGATCTCGCGCGGGAATTCGCGCAAGCCGCAGGACAGCGACAGCCGCGTGATGCCGGCCAGCGCGCCGCTGCGCAATTGTTCCAGGGTATGCATGCAAAGAGAGGGGATGCGATCAAAGCGCGCAGTGTAGCAGCCGGCGTCGGCGCACGGGTTCAGAACAGGTCGAGCTGCTTGTCATTGGCGCGCCCGGCCGGCGCGGCAGGCAGCACCTGCGGCCGCCGGAAACGACTGGCATCGAGCGTGGCAAAGGCACGATTGCGATGATCGATGCCCAGGCGCCGGCTGGCCTTCTCGAAGCGCTGGTGCAACAGGTCGGCCCACACGCCGGTGCCACGCATGCGGGTGGAGAAATCGGCATCGTAGTCCTTGCCGCCGCGCATGTCCTGGATGCGGTTCATCACCCGTGCCGCCCGGTCAGGGAAATGCGCCTGCAGCCACTGGCGGAACAGCGGGCTGACCTCCCAGGGCAGCCGCAGCACGATATATCCGGCCTGCCTGGCGCCGGCCTCGACGGCCGCTTCCATCACCCGTTCCAGGTCCGGTTCGGTCACGAAGGGAATCACCGGGGCAATCGACACGCTCACCGGGATGCCAGCCTCGGCCAGGGTGCGGATCACCCGTAGGCGCCGTGCCGGACTGGCCGCACGCGGCTCCAGCGTGCGCGCGATGGCGCCATCGAGGGTGGTGATGGTGACCGCGGCAATGGCCTGGCGCTTGGCCGCCATGGCGGCCAGCAGGTCGATGTCGCGTTCGATCAGGGAGGACTTGGTGATCAGCGCCACCGGGTTCTCGCAGTCGTGCAGGATCTGCAGCACACGGCGCGTCAACTGGCGCTCGCGCTCGATGGGCTGGTAGGCGTCGGTATTGATGCCCACCGTGATGGTGTCGGGCTGGTAGGAGGGCCGCGCCAGTTCGCGCAGCAACAGCTCGGGCGCATTGGTCTTGGCCACCAGGCGACTCTCGAAATCCAGCCCTGGCGAGAGCCCCAGGTAGCTGTGCGAGGGCCGTGCGAAGCAATAGATGCAGCCGTGCTCGCAACCGCGATAGGGATTGAGCGACAGCGAGAACGGCAGGTCCGGCGAACTGTTGCGGCTGATGATGGACCTGGCCTCTTCCTCGGTGACGATGGTCTTCAGGCGCGGCGGTTCGTCGCCATCATTCACCTCACCTCCCTCTTCCACCGATGCCGCCGAGCTGGCGGCCCTGTCGACAAAGTCCAGCGCCTGCCAGCCATCGTCGAACTCTTCGCGGTTCACCGATTCATAGCGCCCGCGCAGGTTGGTCACCGCGCCCCGGCCCTTCTGCGCGACCTGCGGACGATGCACGAAGCCCTCCGGCGTCAGGGTCGGATCATCATCGCTCGGAGGCTGCGGCTGCTGCGGGAAAGGAGTAGCAATGCCTTGCGGAAATTTGGGGAAACGGGCCACGTCGGACTCAATCATGAATACTGTATATATAAACAGTATTTTGCCTTCACTTCGGCCCGCCCGCAAATGCTGTTTCAATTTATCCCGGTGCCGCGTTAATCGGTTATCCTTGTTCACCCCCGGCTTCCCGAAACACAAGAAAGCGACAAAAAAGGGGGAGCCCGAACCGGACAGGTTCCAAGGAGACAAGGATGCAATACCACCAGGCAAACCGGCCCGGCGCCGGTGCATTGCTGGGCGCCACGCCTTTGCTGCAGGCCACGACCGATGGCATGCCGGACCTGCAGGCGATCGAACGCTCGCACCAGCGCAGCTCGTCTTATGGCATCACGCGCAGCCAGCGCCCCGACCTGGACCAGCTCTCGCGCGCCGACCTGGCGCAGATGCTGGAAGCCAACCAGGTCCTCTCCGGCCATGCCCGGCCGGTCATGGAAACCCTCTACGACCAGATCCGCAATACCCACAGCATGGTGATCCTCTCGGATGCCGAGGGCACCATCCTGCATACCCAGGGCGACAGCGACTTCCTGACCAAGGCCGATCGGGTGGCACTCGGTCCGGGCGGACGCTGGTCGGAGCAGCTGCGCGGCACCAATGCCATCGGTACCGCCCTGTTCGAGCAAAAACCGACCACCGTGCATGCCCAGCAGCATTACCTGGACGCCAATGGCTTCCTGACCTGCTCGGCCGCGCCCATCTTCGACCATCGCGGCCAGGTGCTGGGCGTGCTGGATGTCTCGGGTGAATGCGGCAGCTTCCACAAGCACACCATGGCGCTGGTGCGCATGTCGGCGCAGATGATCGAGAACCATCTGCTGGCCGGCAGCTTTCCTGATTGCCTCACCCTGCACTTCCACAGCCGCGCCGAATTCGTCGGCACACTGGTGGAAGGCATCGTAAGCTTTACGCCCGGTGGACGCTTCCTGGCGGCCAATCGCAGCGCGCAGTTCCAGCTGGGGCTGTCGCTGGCGGCGCTGCAATCGCATACTTTCGCCTCGCTCTTCGGGGTGCCGCTGTCGCTGCTGTTCGAGCACCACCGCAAGGCCGCCTCCGGCCTGCTGGAGCTGTGCCTGCACAACGGTATCCGCATCCATGGTCGCGCCGAGCTGCGCTTGCGTGACCAGCACTTCCAGAATGCCCGCGAAGCTGTCATCGAAGCACCCGAGGTGCATCCGGCCGGTGCCGCCCTGCCGCTGCCGGCGCAGCAGCGTCCGGCGCCCACGGCAGCCCGCCCCGACCTGGTCGCGCTCGACACCGGCGACGCCCGCATGAGCGCCATCATCGCCAAGCTGCGCAAGGTCATCGATCGCGACATCCCCGTGCTCATCACCGGCGAGACCGGCACCGGCAAGGAATGGCTGGCCCAGGCCATCCACCGCGCCAGTGCGCGCTTTGGCGCCACCCAGACCCGGGGCGGCGCGGCGCCCTTCGTGGCGGTGAATTGCTCAGCCATTCCGGAAAACCTGATCGAAGCCGAACTGTTCGGCTATGAAGACGGCGCCTTCACCGGCGCGCGTCGCAAGGGGGCCATCGGCAAGATCGCCCAGGCCCAGGGCGGCACCCTCTTCCTCGACGAGATCGGCGACATGCCGCTAGCCCTGCAGGGCCGCCTCTTGCGCGTACTGCAAGAGCGTGCGGTCACGCCGCTGGGCAGCAACCGGGTCATCCCGGTGGAGTTTGCGCTGGTGTGCGCGACCAACCAGCCGCTGCGCGAGATGGCGGCACGCCACGCCTTCCGCGAAGATCTCTACTACCGTATCAATGGCTTGCAGGTGCGCCTGCCGGCGCTGCGCGAACGCAGCGACCTGGCGCAACTGGTACACAAGATCCTGCAGCAGGAAGGCGGTGCAGATGCGCCGCGCTTCGATGCCGAGGTGGAAGCCCTGCTCCTGGCCAGCCGCTGGCCCGGCAATCTGCGGCAACTGGCCAACCTGGTGCGCACCGCCCTGGCCATGGCCGACGGCGAGGACGCCATCGGCCTGCACCACCTGCCCGACGATTTCCTGGAGGAAGCCGGCGCACCGGCCCCGCTGCATGACCTCGCCAGGGAGCAGCGGCCCGCCTCGCTGTCCATCGAGGACAATGAATGGGCCACCATCGAGCGCGCCCTGCGCACCCATGGCGGCAACGTCAGCGCCGCCGCCAAGGCGCTGGGGGTGTCACGCAATACGATCTACCGTCGCCTCAAGTCACGCGAACACTGAGCGGCACCAGGGCCTCGTACTCTTCGTCCGAAAACAGCCGCGAGCGCGTCAGGAAGCGCTTGCCGCTGCCGTTCTCCAGCGAGAACATGCCGCCATTGCCAGTGACCACGTCGATGATCAGTTGCGTGTGCTTCCAGTATTCGAACTGGTCGGCGCCGATATAGAACGGCACCCCATCGATCTCACCCAGGTGGACGTCGGTATCGCCCAGCGTGAAATCGCCCGCCGGATAGCACATCGGCGCGCTGCCATCGCAGCAGCCGCCGGACTGGAAGAAGATCAGTTCGCCATGCCGCGCCTTCAACTGGCGCAGCAATGCCACCGTGGCCTCGGTGGCCGTTACCCGTTGCGATGCTGCCATCGTTGACCTCCCTTGTGGAGTTGCATGTAAAAGCGGCGCCGGCCGCAACGCGGTCCGGCGCCGAAGCTGCCTTGCATCAAGGAGTCAAACGGAGATCAGAAGAAGCCCAGCGCCTTGGGGCTGTAGCTGACCAGCAGGTTCTTGGTCTGCTGGTAGTGGTCCAGCATCATCTTGTGGTTTTCACGGCCGATGCCGGACTGCTTGTAGCCACCGAAGGCCGCGTGCGCCGGATAGAGGTGGTAGCAGTTGGTCCACACGCGACCAGCCTGGATCTCGCGCCCCATGCGGAAGGCGCGCGTGCCGTCGCGGGTCCACAGGCCAGCGCCCAGGCCGTAGAGGGTGTCGTTGGCAATCGCCAGGGCGTCTTCCTCATCCTTGAAGGTAGTCACCGAGACCACCGGGCCAAAGATCTCTTCCTGGAAGATGCGCATCTTGTTGTTGCCCTCGAAGACCGTCGGCTTGACGTAGTAGCCCGAGGCCAGGTCGCCGCCCAGTGCTTCGCGACCGCCGCCGGCCAGCACCTTGGCGCCTTCCTGCTTGCCGATGTCGATGTAGGAGAGGATCTTTTCCAGCTGCTCCTGCGAGGCTTGCGCGCCGATCATGGTGCTCTTGTCCAGCGGGTTGCCCTGCTTGATGGCGGCCACGCGCTTCAAGGCACGTTCGATGAAGCGCTCGTAGATCGATTCCTGCACCAGCACGCGCGAGGGGCAGGTGCAGACTTCACCCTGGTTCAGCGCGAACATGGCAAAGCCTTCCAGGGCCTTGTCGAAGAAGTCGTCGTCCCGCTCCATCACGTCGGCGAAGAAGATGTTGGGCGACTTGCCCCCCAGCTCCAGGGTCACCGGGATCAGGTTCTGCGAGGCGTACTGCATGATCAGGCGGCCGGTGGTGGTCTCGCCGGTGAAGGCGATCTTGGCGATGCGCTTGTTGGAGGCCAGCGGCTTGCCGGCTTCCACACCAAAGCCCTGCACGATGTTGAGCACACCCGGCGGGATCAGGTCGGCGATCAGCTCGATCAGCACCATGATCGAGGCCGGGGTCTGCTCGGCCGGCTTCAGGACCACGCAGTTGCCGGCGGCCAGCGCCGGCGCCAGCTTCCACACTGCCATCAGGATGGGGAAGTTCCAGGGAATGATCTGGCCGACCACGCCCAGCGGCTCATGGAAGTGATAGGCGTAGGTATCGTTGTCGATGGTGCCGATGCTGCCTTCCTGGGTGCGCACGGCAGCCGCGAAGTAGCGGAAATGGTCGATGGCCAGCGGGATGTCGGCGGCCATGGTTTCGCGGATGGGCTTGCCGTTGTCCAGGGTCTCGGCGGTGGCCAGCAGCTCCAGGTTGGCTTCCATGCGATCGGCGATCTTCAGCAGCAGGTTGGCGCGATCGGTGGGCGAGGTCTTGCCCCAGCTCTTCTTGGCAGCGTGGGCGGCGTCCAGGGCCAGTTCCACGTCTTCGGCGCTGGAACGGGCCACTTCACAGAAGGCGCGTCCGATCACCGGGCTGATGTTCTCGAAGTACTCACCCTTGACCGGCGGGACGAATTTGCCGCCGATGAAGTTGTCGTAGCGTTGCTTGAACGGGTCGCGTACGCCGAGTTTGCTGATGTCTGCCAGGTTCATGTCGTCTCCGATGGTTATGGTTTGAAACCCCGCGCAACTAGGGCGGCCGTGGCTGCCAAGGCGGGCGTTCAGCATCGGTAAGGGCAATTCGCATGCCAGCCGCACCAGGCCCGGCAGATGCGGCCGGCCGCTGCGCCAGGTGGTCAGCTTGTGTCAATCTGGCGCAGCCTGGGACAAGGCCGCGCAACACCCTGCAACAGCTGCTGGCACATCAGGAGCCGGCGATGGACGTAAAAAAACCGGCCAGCGGCCGGTCTTTCTTGTCGCGAGGCAAGGATCAGACAGCATCCGGGCCAGTCTCGCCGGTACGGATACGGATGACCTGTTCCACTTCCTGGACGAAGATCTTGCCGTCGCCGATCTTGCCGGTGCGGGCGGCCTTGATGATGGCGTCCACGGCCTGCTCGACCACCTTGGCATCGACCACCACCTCGATCTTGACCTTGGGCAGGAAATCGACCACGTATTCAGCGCCGCGATAGAGCTCGGTATGGCCCTTCTGGCGACCGAAGCCCTTCACTTCGGTGACCGTCAGGCCCGTGACGCCGACCTCGGCGAGGGATTCACGCACCTCGTCCAGCTTGAACGGTTTGATGATGGCGGTCACTTGTTTCATGGCAATTCCTCTCTTGATATGTCGTAAAGAAACGATCTGGTAACTATCGGTTGCTGCGTTGTTGTTGTTCTGGTGTCAGGGCCGGGGCCACCCTGTCCACTTGGGCATTGTCAATCAGGCGCGCGCCGCTTTCAACCTCTGTGAGCATGTGGCGCCGCAAAAAACCTCGATTCAGGCCTCCAGGTCCGGAATGCGGGCCAGATCCTCCAGCCAGACCGTGGCCTCGCCATCGCTGGGCGCGCGCCAGTCGCCACGCGGCGAGAGCGAACCACCGCTGCCGACCTTGGGCGCGTTGGGCACGCAGGAGCGCTTGAACTGGCTGGTCTTGAAGAAGCGATAGACGAAGATGCCCAGGTTTTTCTTGATCTGCGGCAAGCTGTATTCGTTGTGCGCCCCGTGCAGGCCGTCGGGCCAATGGCCGGCCTCGCGGTCATGCCAGGCGCTGTGGGCCAGGAAGGCCACCTTGCTGGGGGCAAAGCCGTAACGCAGGATGTAGTACAGGTTGAAGTCCTGCAATTCATACGGCCCGATGAAGTCCTGGGTACGCTGGCCCGGCTCGCCGGCCGTGGCACCCGGCACCAGCTCGGGGCTGATCTCGGTTTCCAGGATGTGGACCAGCACTTCCGGCTGCTCCAGCTCCAGCGAGCCCGATTCGGCCACCCAGCGCACCAGGTGGGTAATCAGGGTCTTGGGGACACTGGCATTGACGTTGTAGTGCGACATGTGGTCGCCCACGCCGTAGGTACACCAGCCCAGCGCCAGCTCCGAGAGGTCGCCGGTGCCGATCACGATGGCGCCCTGGTGGTTGGCCAGGCGGAACAGGTGGTTGGTGCGCTCGCCGGCCTGGACATTCTCGAAGGTGATGTCGTAGACCGGCTCGCCACGCGAGTAGGGATGATCCAGGTCCTTCAACATCTGTTCGCAGCTGGGGCGGATATCGATCTCGCGGGCCGTGCAGCCGACCTGGGCCATCAGCTGGTGCGCCTGCACCAGGGTGCGGCTGCTGGTGGCAAAGCCGGGCATGGTATAGGCCAGGATGTTCGCGCGCGGCAGGCCCAGCTTGTCCATGGCCTTGGCGCAGACCAGCAGCGCATGGGTCGAATCGAGGCCGCCGGAGACACCGATGACCACCTTCTTCAGGCCCGAGGACGACAGCCGCTGTACCAGCGCCTGCACCTGGATGTTGTAGACCTCGCGGCAACGCAGCTCGCGCTGCTCGGCATTGGCCGGTACATAGGGGAAGCGCGCCACGCGGCGTTGCAGCGCCTGCGGTTGCGGCAATTGCACCTCAAAGCCGACCACCTCGAACTTGCGCACTTCCTCGGCATGGCGGCGCACCGACTGGCCGAAGGTGGTCTGGTGGAAGCGCTCGCGCGAGAGACGTTCCAGATCGATGTCGGCATAGATCACATGACCGCCCTCGGCAAAGCGCTCGGACTCGGCCAGCAGCTCGCCGTTCTCGCAGATCAGGGCCTGGCCATCCCAGGCCAGGTCGGTGGTCGATTCGCCATTGCCGGCCGAGGAATACAGGTAGGCCGCCAGGCAGCGCGCCGACTGCTGCGCCACCAGTTGATGACGATAGCCCGACTTGCCCACCACGATATTGGAGGCCGACAGGTTCACCAGCACGGTGGCCCCGGCCAGCGCGGCAAAGGACGACGGCGGGATCGGTACCCAGACGTCTTCGCAGATCTCGATGTGGAAACGGAAGTCGGGGATATTGCGGATATCGAACAGCAACTGGCTGCCAAAGCCCACCTCCTGGCCCAGCAGGGTGACGCTGCGCGTGACGGCGCAATCGGCGCTACTGAACTGGCGCGCTTCGTAGAATTCGCTGTAGTTGGGCAGGTAGCTCTTGGGTACCACGCCGTGGATGCGGCCGGCGCTGATGACCACGGCGCAGTTATAGAGCTGGTGATCCACCTTCAGCGGCATGCCCACCACCAGCGCTGCGGGGATGCGCGAAGAGGCCGTCAGCACCGACTGCAGGGCCTGCAGCGACGCCTCCAGCAAGGCACGCTGCTGGAACAGGTCTTCGCAGCTATAGGCCGACAGGCCCAGCTCGGGGAAGGACACCAGCACCGCGCCACGGGCGGCAGCCTGCTCGGCCAGGGCGATGGTGCGTTCGGCGTTGAAGCCGGGATCGGCCACCTTGCAGTCCGGCACCGCCACCGCGACGCGGGCGAAACCATGGCGGTAGAGGTTGAAGAAATCGCTTTGCATGTCGTACTTTCTGCTCGTGCTGTCAGCGTGTTGCCGCGGCGGCGACACGTTCCGTTCATTTTGCGTAGAATGCCTGATCGACCGCGGCCGTCGGCCGCGCCTGCCTTGCTTGCCTCTCGCAGTCCATGGATTATCGCACGCGAATCGTTTCTTCTCTGGCCGAGATCGGCCAGTCCCGCTGGGACGCCCTGCTGGCGGCCCAGGAGGAGGCCAATCCCTTCCTCTCCTATGCCTTCCTGCATGCCCTGCACGAGAGTGGTTCGGCCAGCGTCGATACCGGCTGGGAGCCGCACTACCTCAGCCTGTGGCAGGACGATGCGCTGGTGGCGGCCATGCCGCTGTATCGCAAGTTCCACTCCTATGGGGAATACGTCTTCGACTGGGCCTGGGCCGAGGCCTACCAACGCCATGGCGTCGCGTACTACCCCAAGCTGCTCTCGGCCATTCCCTTCACGCCAGTGCGCGGTGCGCGCCTGCTGGCCGTGGACGATAGCGCCAGGTCGGCCTTGCTGGCGGCCCTGCAGGCACTGCAGCAGGCGCCCGGACAATCTTCCACCCATATCCTCTACCCGCCACCGGAGCAGGCTGAGATGCTGGCCGAGGCCGGCTTCCTGCTGCGCAGCGGCGTGCAGTTCCACTGGCATAACCAAGGCTATGCCAGCTTTGCCGAATTCGTCGATACGCTGGACCGCAAGAAACGCAAGAACATCCTGGCCGAACGCCGCAAGGTGGCCGAGCAAGGCATACGCTTCGTCTCGCTGCGCGGGGCCGAGATCGGCGAGCAGCACTGGCGTTTCTTCAACCGCTGCTATCGCCACACCTATTCGGCGCACTATTCCACGCCCTACCTGAACCTGGATTTCTTCCAGCGCATCGGCCAGAGCATGCCCCAGCATCTCCTGCTGACGCTGGCATTGCGTGAAGACCAGCCGATCGCATCCTCGCTGACCGTGCATGACCAGGACACCCTCTACGGCCGCTACTGGGGCGCGCTGGAACACGTCCCCTGCCTGCATTTCGAGACCGCCTACTACCAGCCGCTGGAATTCTGCATCGCCGAGAAGATCACCTGGTTCGAAGGCGGTGCCCAGGGCGAGCACAAGATGGCGCGCGGTTTCCTGCCACAGAAGACCTGGTCGGCGCACTGGCTGGCGCATCCGGGGTTCTACGATGCAGTGGAGCACTTCCTGGCGCGCGAGGGCGGCGGCATCGATGGGTATATCAACGAGCTGAACGAACGCAATCCCTTCCGAGATCCTCCCCGCTGACCAGACCCGCGACGTTAACCGCGTCCCACGAAAGGCATGTTGCTCGCCATGACCGTCATGTTCAGCACATTGGCCGACAAGGGCAGATTGGCGATATAGCCCACCGCATCGGCCACATGGCGGACCTCGAACATGGGTTCCGCCGCCGTCTCGCCATTGGCTTGCAGTACGCCGCGCTGCATCCGCGCGGACAGCTCGGTGAGTGCATTGCCGATATCGATCTGGCTGCAGGTGATGTTGAACGGACGTCCATCGAGGGCAATGCTCCGGGTCAAGCCCAGGACGGCATGCTTGCTGGCCGTGTAAGGCGTTGAAAGAGGCCGTGGCGCATGTGCCGATACCGAGCCGTTGTTGATGATCCTGCCACCCTGGGGCGATTGCCGGCGCATGAGGCCAAAGGCCGCGCGGGCGCACAGGTAGACACCGGTGATGTTGGTGTCGATGACATCCTTCCACTTCTCGATCGGCAATTCATCGATGGTCAGCGCAGGGGCATTGATGCCGGCATTGTTGAACAACAGGTCCAGCCTGCCATAGCGTTCCTCGATCTGGGCGAACAACTGCTCCACACTGGCGGGATCACGGACATCGGTGGTCAGTGCAAGGACTTCGCGGCCCTGCTCGCCGGCCTGGCGCACGAGTTCATCGAGCGGCTCGCGGCGACGGCCGGCGGCGACCACGATGAAACCATCCTCGAGCAGCCGGTTGGCCACGGCCTTGCCAATGCCACTGCCGGCACCGGTCACCAAGGCGATACGCTGAGTTTGCTCAGGACGATTGCTCTGCATAGACGGACTCCTTGCTTTGATTGTCATCATCACCCGGACCGAGCCGATACGCCGGATCCAGGCACGTTCATGGGCTGGCCTATGGCGCAATGTGTTGCCCAGGCCAGCATAAGCTGATGATTAAAGCAGAAAACCGCCGTGGCTGCCGAAGGGTGGGCCCGCGCCCCGGGGGTATCAGGGGATGGCATCGCGGCGCACAAAACAAAAAGGCCCGTGTACCAGACACGGGCCCTTCATCACGTCTTCACGCCATGGCGTCAATCATTTATAGCCAACCCGATCCAGCATCTGCAAGACCTTCTGCTGGTTGGCGCCGACCGCGCCGACATTGATCACTTCTGCCTTGAAGGGGCCCATCTTCACCAGGGCCGGATTCTCGGTCTTCACGCTCTTGACCGCCGGCCACTCATTGTTGCCTTCGGCGAAGTAGCGCTGGGCCGAATCGCTGGCCAGGTATTCCAGGAACTGCACGGCCTCGGCCTTGTGCGGAGCATGCCTGGCGACGCCGCCACCGGCGATGTTCACGTGCGCACCGTAGCTCTTCTGGTTGGGCCAGACGATGCCGACCTTCTCCATCAGGGCCACGTCTTCCGGCTTGGTGGAACGCAGCAGGCGCGCCACGTAGTAGGAGTTGGAAATGGCCACGCCACATTCACCCGAGCCGACCGCCTTGATCTGGTCGGTATCGCCGCCCACCGGCTGGCGCGCCTGGTTGGCGACCATGCCCTTGAGGATGGCCTCGGTCTTGGCCGCGCCATCATGCTCCAGCAGCGCGCCGAACAGCGATACGTTGTATGGATGCGAACCGCTGCGGGTGCAGAGCTTGCCCTTGTTCTTCGGGTCGCCCAGGGCTTCGTAGGTGTCCACGTCGTCCGGCTTGATGCTGGCCTTGTTGTAGACGATCACGCGCGCACGCGTGGAGAAACCGAACCACTGGCTACCATCGCCGCCTTCCTTGCTGTGCAGGTTGGCCGGGATGCGCTCATCGAGCAGCTTGGACCTGACCGGCTGGAACAAGCCGTCGCTCTGGGCCTTCCACAGACGCGCCGCATCCACCAGCAGGATCACGTCGGCCGGGCTGGAGGCACCCTCGCTCTTCAAGCGCGCCAGGATGCCGGCATCGTCGCCGTCGATGCGGTTGATCTTGATGCCGGTGGTCTTGGTGAAGTCGGCGTAGAGGGCTTCGTCAGTCTGGTAGTGACGCGCCGAATAGAGATTGAGCACCTTCTCCTGGGCGACGGCGGACAGGGCTGTCGCGGCCAGCAAGGCGCCGACGGCAAATTGACGAGGGAACATGGACCATCCTTTTCAAAAAGAGTAGACAAGCGCCGTGGCAAGACGGCGTTTCTTTTTGGCGCGGATGGCGGTCCGGGAAGTGGCTCCGGGGACGATGCGGTCGCGGGGGCGCGCTCTGGGGGCGCCTCGTTATTGACGTGCTGGGATTGCGGTGCGAACACCGGCAGCGACTATAACACAAACAAGAAGCATTATCATCTCTGCCGGCCTACCCGATGGATCAGGCCAGCACCTTGACGGCGAAGTCGACGCCGATGCCGGCCCACCATTCCTGCTCCTTCTGGATCCAGAAGGAGATGCTGGGATGTTCCTTGATGTAGTCGCGGCGGACCTCCAGGTCGATGCGGCTCTTGAGCTTGACCTTGACCTTGTCCAGGTCCAGCGTGATGTGTGCATGGCGGAACATCACCGCCAGGCGCAGTGCCAGGGTAGCCTTGGCGAAATCGACGTCGGCCAGCAGGTCGCTGATCTTCTTGAGGTTGCCCTTCTGCCCCAGAATGAGGGTGCTCATCAAGCGTTGCTCGCGGGTGGTGAAACCCGGCAAGTCGGCATTGGCGATCATGTAGGCCGAGTGCTTGTGATAGCCGGTGGGCGAGACCACCAGGCCGGTCTCGTGCAGCAGCGCGCTCCAGTGCAGGTAGCGCTCATAGGAATCGGTGGCCGGCTTCAACAATTCGAAGAAGCCCAGCGCGGTATCGGCCACGCCATGCGCGCGCGCGGCATCGACGTGGAAGCGGCGGGCGAACTCCTCCACCGAGCGGTCACGCCGGTCGGCCTTGGTGGCGCGCAACTGCAGGTCCCACATCACGCCCATACGCAGGCCGGCTTCTACGGGGGTGATGAACTCGATGCCGAATTCCTGCATGAAGCCGATCAGCACCGCCAGCCCGCCCATGATGACGCCGGCGCGGTCGGGCTTCATGCCATCGAGCGCGATCTGGCTGACGTGGCCGAAATCGATCAGGCGCTGCATCAGGTCGTCCAGGCTGGACAAGCTGATGCGACCATCTCCCATGCCATTGCGACGGATCGTATCGGCGATGGCGCGCATGGTGCCGGAAGAACCGTAGACATTGACGCGGGTGGCATCGAAGCTGAACAGGTGGACCGCATCCTCGACATGCGAACGCGCCGAGATGATGGCGCGCTCGAAGGCGGCGGCGGTGATGGCGCCGTCCGGGAAGAAGGCCAGGCTCTGGTTGACGGTGCCGATGCCGAAGGATTCCACATGGCGGATATATTCGCCCAGGCCACGGATGACTTCGGTCGAGCCGCCACCGATGTCGATGACCATGCGCTCTTCATCGGGCTCGGCCAGCACGCCGGCCACGCCCATGTAGATCAGGCGGCCTTCTTCCTCGCCGGAAATGATTTCCACCGGATAACCGATGGCGCGCTCCAGCTCGGGCAGCAGCTCGGCCGCATTCTTGGCCACGCGCAAGGTATTGGTGGCCACCACCCGCACGGCGGTCAGCGGATAGTCGCGCAGGACGGCGCGAAAACGCGTGAGCGAATCGATGGCGCTCTTACAGGCCTGCTCGGTCAGGTTGCCGTTCTTGTCGATGCCGGCGGCCAGGCGAATGGGATCGCGCGCACTCTTGATGACCCGAATGCCATCGTCCTCGTATTTGCCAATGTGCAACCGAAAGCTGTTGGAACCGAGATCTACCGCTGCAAACATGCATTTCCTTCCGCAATCGCGACCAAGCCAATTGCCTAAATAATTTAAACCACAAGCTGTCTCCCGACAGACAAGATAATCGGCGCGCATGACAGATTGATGACAGCCTGCACGCTGTAGAATGGCGGCACTGCGTCACCATGGTGCGGCGCACATATTATTTTATACAATTTATCTCATTTTCTTTCCATGCCCGGCATTCTTTATCTGGTTCCCAACACCCTGGGCACGACCGAGCTCCCTGACGATACCGACGCCCCGCATCCGCTGGACGCGATCATCCCGCGCCAGGTGCAGGCCATCGCGGCGCGGCTGGATTACTTCGTGGCCGAGAACGCCAAGACCACCCGCGCCTTCCTCAAGCTGCTGGGCAGCAGCCTGCCGCTGGCCAAGCCCATCCAGGAAATCCGCATCGCCGAACTCAACGTCAACACCGATGCCGCTGCCCTGCCCGCCCTGCTGGCGCCGCTGCTGGCCGGCCAGGATGGCGGCCTGATCTCCGAAGCCGGCGTGCCGGCGGTGGCCGATCCCGGTGCCAACCTGGTCCGGCTGGCGCATCAGCACGGCATCCAGGTCAGGCCGCTGGTGGGGCCATCCTCGTTGCTGCTGGCGGTGATGGCCAGCGGCCTGAACGGCCAGAGCTTTGCCTTCAACGGCTACCTGCCCACCGATGCCGAGGCGCGCCGCAAGCGCATTGCCCAGCTGGAAGACCGCTCACGCAAGGAGCGCCAGACCCAACTGCTCATCGAGACGCCCTATCGCAACGGCGCCATGCTGGAAGCCCTGGCCCAGACCTGCCAGACCAATACCCTGGTCTGCGTGGCCACCGATCTCTCGCTGCCCACCGAATCGGTGCGCACGCTGACCGCCGCGCAATGGAAGGCAGCGCTGGCCGCCAAGACGGGACCGGACTTCCACAAGAAACCGACGGTCTTCCTGCTGCTGGCACAGTAAGGCGGCAAGACATCCGGCAGGCCCAAAGACAAAGGCCGGTTGCTGTGGGCAACCGGCCTTTTTTTTTGGATCACGCCCGCAGGCGCCAGGCCTAGCGCAACTGCGGCGGTGCCGACGACATCATGGTCTTGGCAAAGCCAGCACCAAAGGCTACGCCGAACTTCTTCAACACGCGCTCGGAGAGGTTCTCGGTCTGGGTGTAGTCCACCACGTCCTCGGCCTTGAGGACGTCGCGCGCGACGCTGTCGACGGTGCCGTAGCCATCGGCCAGGCCCAGCTCGACCGCCTTGGAGCCGGTCCATACCAGGCCGGAGAAGGTGTCCGGGGTTTCCTTCAGGCGCGTGCCGCGACCCTGGCGTACCACCTCGATGAATTGCTGGTGGATCTCGTCGAGCATGGATTGCGCGTATTCACGCTGCTTGGGGCTCTGCGGGCTGAAGGGGTCCATGAAGCTCTTGTTCTCGCCTGCGGTGAGCAGGCGACGCTCCACACCCAGCTTATCCATCAGGCCGGTGAAGCCGAAGCCGTCCATGAGCACGCCCACCGAACCGATCAGGCTGGCCTTGTTGACGAAGATCTTGTCGGCCGCTGCCGCGATGTAGTAGCCACCGGAGGCGCAGACCTCTTCCACCACCACGTAGATGGGCTTCTTGGGATAAGCCTTGCGCAAACGCGTGATCTCGTCGTTGATCATGCCGGCCTGGACAGGGCTGCCGCCGGGGCTGTTGATCTTGAGGATCACGCCGACCGAATCGGTGGCGGCAAAGGCCTTGTCCAGCGCCGGGATCACCACGCCGGCCGAGCCCTGTCCTTCGGAGTCGATCGCGCCCTTGATCTCCACCAGGGCCGTATGGGTTCCCAGGGGCTCGCTCTCGGTCCTGCCATAGGTGAAGGCCATCCAGGCTCCCAGCACGATCACCACCAGGATGGCGATGCGGAAGAAGATACCCCAGCGGCGACGGGCGCGCTGTTCCTTGACGGCGAACAGGGCCAGCTTCTCCAGCACGTCGCGTTCCCAGCCGGACTTCTTCTCTTCGCGCGCGCTGGCGGGAACAGGCGCAGAAGACAGCGGCGGCGGCGACTGCGGGTCCGGTTGCGGCTTGTCAGATTCGTTGTTGCTCATAGGCTCACTCAAAACGGCGCCCCGGCCCGTGGCCGGCTTGCGCCAGATTTCCGGCCAGGCTCATGCCTGGACGGGCTTGACGATGTCATCGGGACACCAGTACACCTGGCCGTCCCGCTCCACCGCCATGATCTTACGCAAATGCGCGCCGGTACAAGGACCGCCTTCGCATTTCCCGGTATCGGGTGCATAAACGGCCCCATGTGTTGCACACATGAGATAGAGGCCGCTGGATTCGAAGAATTCGCCCTCGGCCCAATCCAGCTCCACCGGCACATGGGCGCAGCGGTTCAGGTAGCCATAGACCACGCCACCGTAGCGCACCACGAAGCCGGTAGTTTCATCCCCATGGACCTGCACCGGAAAACGCTTGCCCAGGCCACCTTCGGCCAGTTCAGCCGAGGCACAGACCAGGATCTCGCCGGACGTCGTCATGCTGCGCTCCCCGGCTCAGGCATGGTCGGTGAGCCACTGGTGCAGCTCACGGATGGATTTGGCCGAGTACAGCGGCGCCAGCGCCTGCAGCTGCTGCGCCGGATGGGCGCCGAACTCCACGGCCACGCCGCGGGCACCGGCGTTGATGGCCATCTGCAGGTCGTGGGTGGTGTCACCGATCATCAGGGTGCGCTGCATGTCCTGGCCCAGCTCGCGCGTCAATTCCTGCAACATGGCCGGATGCGGCTTGGAGAAGGTCTCGTCGGCGCAGCGGGTGGCGTCGAAGGCGTTGAGCAGGCCCGTGGTATTCATCGCCCGGTTCAGGCCGACCCGGCTCTTGCCAGTGGCCACGGCCAGGAAATACCCCTGCTGGGACAGGTCGGTCAGCATTGCGGGCACGCCCTCGAACAGGGTCAGGTCCTTGTCCTGGCCGAGGTAGTGGTGGCGGTAGCGCTCCACGATGCGTGGGTAGTACTTGGGATCCACATCGGGGATGGCGGCCTGCATGGCATCCTGCAAGCCCAGGCCGATCACGTAGGAGGCCGCGCTCTTGTCGGGGATCGGCAAGCCCAAGTCGCGCGCCGCTGCCTGGATGCAGCGCACGATGGTGGAGGTGCTGTCCATCAGGGTGCCATCCCAATCGAAGACGATCAGGTCGAATTGCTTTCTTGCCATGTCTGAGATTCTTTCCGCTTGCAACCGCTGTCGGTTTGCTTGCCAAACCGACATGCTCAACTATTGATTCCGGGCAGAAAGTATCACATCCCGGGCGAGTACGTGCATCCCTTCTCAGTCCTCCAGGCCGTTCATCATGCCATGGGGCAGCAGGTCACCCTCGGCGCCGCCTTCCAGGCTGCGCAGGAAGCGCGTGCACTCCTGCGGCAGGCCGGCCTTGAGCGTGACCGTCTGGCCGCTGTCCGGGTGGATGAAACTGATGCGCCAGGCATGCAGGAACATGCGCTTGAAGGCGATCCGGCTCCCGTCGGCCTTCTGCAAGGCCTTGTTGAGCGGGAAATCGCCATACTTGTCGTCGCCGACGATGGGAAAACCGCTGGAAGACAGGTGCACCCGGATCTGATGGGTACGACCGGTCTTCAGTTCAGCTTCCAGCAAGGCAAATTCGCCAAAGCGCCGCAGCAGCGAGAACACCGTATGCGAAGGCTGGCCATCGGCCTGCACCCGCACGCGGCGCTCGCCATCGGGCGTGCTGTACTTGAACAGCGGCAACTTGACATGCTGGCGGGCATTCTGCCAGTCGCCCTGCACCAGGGTCAGGTAGCGCTTGTCGGTCTTGCCGTCGCGCATCTGTTCATGCAGGTGGGTCAGGGCCGATCGTTTCTTGGCGATCAACAATACGCCGGAAGTATCACGATCCAGGCGATGCACCAGTTCCAGGAACTTGGCTTGCGGCCGGGCCGCGCGCAATTGCTCAATGACGCCGTAGCTCACCCCCGAGCCGCCATGCACGGCGACCCCGGCGGGCTTGTCGATGACCAGCATGTGGTTGTCTTCGAGCAGGATGCGGAACTCGGCGCCAGGTACCACCGCCTCCTGCTTCTCGGCCACTCGTATTGGCGGCACGCGCACCACGTCGCCTTCGGCCAGGCGGTAGGTCTGGTCGATGCGGCCCTTGTTGACGCGCACCTCACCCGAGCGCAGGACCCGGTAGATATGGCTCTTGGGAACACCTTTGCAGATCCGCAGCAGGAAGTTGTCAATCCGCTGTCCCGCCTCTTCGTCGGAAATGGTCAGCAACTGCACCTGAGGGACGTTCTGCGAGGCGCTTGCACTCCGGGTGGCCGGCGCCTGATTGGCGCTTTCAGAAGCCCCCCTAGAAAATCTCGCTAAGTCCTTCATTTTGAATATATAATCGATTGACGCCGATCAAAAAACGGCGTTGGTAGAATAAAAAGGAACATTCTACACAAGAGGAGACTTCGTCAGCCTCGCTCATTTGCAAAATTGACGAAGGGGGCCCCGAAAACCACGACGCGCGGCATCGCAGTCGCAATAAAAGCGCTGCAACGGTTGACAATACAACCGATCATGCTGCTTGCCTGGTCAACGTAAAGGCCTCGAAACGAGTACGCACCTTCCCTGCGCGAGTCCAGTTTGCACCGCAGTTGCAATCGGATAACGCAATGGAAGTAGAACAGATTTGTTTGGATCATCAGGATAAAAGTCTGGCAAGACTCGCATCCGGTGTTCCGGCAATCGTCCGCAGCGCACAGCCCCTGGCGAAAAGCAGCGCAACGGGCGGCAGGCCCACCCGGCCGGCCCCTCTTGCAGCGCTTTGCCCGGGCCATGCCGCGGCCGCCGCCGGTGCACCGCGAAGCTTGCCGGTTGATGCAGTTGAACCCGATCGCCGTCGCCAACCCTATTGATATGTTACGTTTGGCTTCACAGACCAGCTTACCGTCCGCAGTTGCCTGCGCGACCGCCTATGGCGGAGCGCGCGGCGCGGATACGGTGCTGCCCGGCGTTCCGGCCTGCCGCATCCGCGCCCCCTTGTGCTGGAGCGCCCTCTAAGGCGCATCACACAATCAAGGCAATTCCCTCCCCAATCACTTCGTTCTCGCGTACATCCCCTGTACTTTTGGCCCGCTACCTCAACCGGACGGGCCATTTGAAGGATCTTCGGATCCCGGAGTGAAAACATGAAACGCATGTTGTTCAACGCAACGCAGCAGGAAGAACTGCGCGTAGCGATCGTTGACGGTCAGAAACTGATCGACATCGACATCGAAACGACCGGACGCGAGCAGCGCAAGTCCAACATCTACAAGGGCGTGATCACCCGCATCGAGCCCTCGTTGGAAGCCTGCTTCGTCAACTACGGCGAGGAACGCCACGGCTTCCTCCCGTTCAAGGAAGTGGCCCGTACCTACTTCAAGGAAGGCATCGACGTCCGTAACGCCAGCATCAAGGAAGCGCTGCGCGAAGGCCAGGAAATCATCGTCCAGGTCGAAAAGGAAGAGCGCGGCAACAAGGGTGCCGCCCTGACCTCCTTCATCTCGCTGGCCGGCCGCTACCTGGTCCTGATGCCCAACAATCCGCGCGGTGGTGGCGTCTCCCGTCGTGTCGAAGGCGAAGACCGCCAGGAACTGCGCGAAACCATGGACAAGCTGGACCTGCCCAATGGCATGTCCGTCATCGCCCGCACCGCCGGCATCGGCCGCAACGTCGATGAACTGCAGTGGGACCTGAACTACCTGATGCAACTCTGGCGCGCCATCGAAGGCGCCGGCCAGTCGTCTTCGGGCGCCTTCCTGATCTACCAGGAATCGTCGCTGGTCATCCGCGCCATCCGCGACTACTTCCAGCCCGATATCGGCGAGATCCTGATCGATACCGACGAGATCCATGACCAGGCCCAGCAGTTCATGGCCCACGTGATGCCGGACATGGTCCACCGCGTCAAGCGCTACCGCGACGACGTGCCGCTGTTCTCGCGCTTCCAGATCGAACACCAGATCGAGACCGCCTACTCGCGTACGGTGCCACTGCCTTCGGGCGGCGCCATCGTGATCGACCACACCGAAGCCCTGGTATCTGTGGACGTGAACTCGGCACGCGCCACCCGTGGCAGCGACATCGAGACTACCGCCTTCAATACCAACCTCGAAGCTGCCGATGAAGTGGCCCGCCAGTTGCGCCTGCGCGACCTGGGTGGCCTGATCGTGATCGACTTCATCGACATGGAGAATTCCAAGAACCAGCGCGAAGTCGAAGGTCGCCTGAAGGACGCCCTGCACCACGACCGTGCCCGCGTCCAGATGGGCAAGATCTCGCGCTTCGGCCTGATGGAACTGTCGCGCCAGCGCCTGCGTCCGTCGCTCTCCGAAGGCAGCCATGTGACCTGCCCGCGCTGCAACGGCACCGGTCACATCCGCGATACCGAGTCCTCCGCCCTGCAGGTGCTGCGCATCATCCAGGAAGAGGCGATGAAGGAAAATTCGGCTGCCATCCATGTGCAGGCGCCGGTCGATGTCGCCGCCTTCCTGCTCAACGAGAAGCGCGGTGAAATCCTGAAGATCGAGACGCGTCATCGCGTCACGGTCATCATGATCCCCAACAAGCACCTGGAAACCCCGCACTACAAGATGGAACGGATCAAGCACGACGATCCGCGCCTGGACGACGCCCAAGCCAGCTACGCCATGGCCGAGCAGGCCGATACCGACATCGGCTACAGCAAGCGTCAGAAGGAAGAAGAGCGTCCACGCCAGGAAGCCATGGTCAAGGGCATCACCCCCGACCAGCCGGCCCCGATCGTCGAACGCAAGGCCCCCGAAGCGGTCGCCGCTCCCGTTCCCCCGCCGACGCTGGCGCCGGAATCAGGCCTGCTGGGCAAGATCTTCAGCTTCTTCCGCAAGAAGCCGGTGGTACCAGTGGTCGCTCCCGCCCCCGTCGAAGCCAAGGCCCCGGCCAAGCGCGAAGGCGACCGCAATGCCCGTGGCGGCGACCGCAATGGCCGCAACCGCAACCGTAACGAACGCGGTGGCGAACGTGCCGAACGTGGCGAGCGCAATGCCGAGCAACGCAATCCCCGTGGCCCGGCCGCACCTGAACTGAAGGCTGGCGAAGCCGCCGAAGGCAAGCAGGCACGTCCGCCGCGTGGTCCGCGCGAGCCCAAGGAAGGCCGCGAACCGCGCGAGGGCCGCGAGCCGCGCGAAGCACGTGACGTGCAGCTGCGCGAAGGCCAGGAAGCCAAGGAAAGCCGCCGCAACGAGCCGCGTGAACCCCGCGAGCCGCGCGAAGGCCGTGAACCGCGTGAAGGCCGTGAACCGCGTGAAGTTCGCGAACCACGTGCTCCGCGTGAGCCCCGCGAACCGCGCGCCCCGCGTGGCGAACGCAAGGAAGTCAAGACCGAGGAAGGTCTGCCGCTGGAAGCCGCACTGGCTGCTGGCGTGGCCGTGGCGGCGGGTGCTGTCACCCATGCCGGTGAAGAGCAGGCTGTGGACGTGGCACAAGTCGAGGCCGTCGAAGGCATTGAAGGCGTCGAAGGCGCGGAAAACGCCGAAGGCGGCACCGAGCCGCGTCGTCGTCGCCGTCGTGGCGGTCGCAACCGTCATCGCCGTGAACGCGACGAAAACGGTAACGTGATCGAACACGCCGACGGTGGCGAAGGTGAAGACGCCGAGGCGGGTGACGTCAACGAAGCGGCCGAAGCACAAGCGCCGGTCGCCCAGGCTGCTGTGGCCCAGGCCTCGTTCGCTGCCGCGCCGGTCCCGGCTGCTGAGGTCCCGGCTGCCGAACCCTTGCAAACCGCCGCCCAGGTGGAAAGTGGCGTGAACTCGGTCGAAGCCGTTGCCGCCGCTGCTGCGGAAGCGACCGCTGCCGTGTTCTCCGGCCAACCGGCCATCGAAACAGCGGCACCGTCCATTGATGCCAGCTTTGCGCCGGCACCGGTGATCGAGCCAGCACCTGCCCCGGTGCAGGCACCGGCCGCCGCCGAGGCCCCCATCGAGGTGGCACCGGCAGTGGCAGCTGCACCGGTTGTGGCTGCAGCACCCGCCGCCCCGGCCGTGCCGCAGCAGATCAGCCTGCTGGACGCTGTCGAAGCCAGCCCGGCTCCGGTAGTGGCGCCAGTGGTGGCTGTGCAAGCAGCACCCGCTCCGGCCCCGGCTGTTGCCCACGGTAGCCATGGTGGTCAGCGGGACTCGCTGCAGCAGATGCTGTCGCAAGCCGGCCTGACCCTGGCCACGACCGATCCGGTCAAGCTGCGCGCCGCCCAGGACGCCGCTGCCGCCATGGTGCCGGCAGCACGCGTGCCGCGTGAACGCAAGCCGCTGCCGCCGCAATCGACCGACCCGCTGGTCCAGGTCGAGACGCGTCGCTGATCGCTGGCAACACCCTGGCGCATCATGAAAAAGGGAGCTTCGGCTCCCTTTTTCATGCCCGATCACCTGATGGCGGCCCCTGCCCCATCAGCAATCCCACGCCGATTTGGTCACAGTTGAGGTGTGCGGCAATGGTTACAGTCGCCCGCCGGATTTATCCCGATTCTTCAGGATAGCCGCAAACCCGCTCCGGATCTGATGTTGCCCGGCAATCATCGGCCCATCGCATAGTGAATATGCAGGATTGTGCATCTATGGCGAGCGGCCAGCCGTGCTATCGTTACACTTCAGTCACCCTCATCCAGTATGAACAAGCGCGTCATTCCCATCATCGATTACCGGCAAGCCATTCCCGCCAGCAAGGCCGGTCATGGCCTGCCGGCGACGCCGGTCTCCGGCGAGCCGGTCGGCCTGCTCAGTGATGCGCTGGGACGACCGCTGCAGGATCTGCGCATCTCGGTCACCGACCGCTGCAATTTCCGCTGCGTCTATTGCATGCCCAAGGATGTCTTCGACAAGCAATACCAGTTCCTGCAGCATTCCGACCTGCTGAGCTTCGAGGAACTCACGCGGGTGGCGCGCCAGTTCGTCGCCCATGGCGTGCGCAAGATCCGCCTGACCGGTGGCGAGCCGCTGCTGCGCAAGAACATCGAGACCCTGATCGCCATGCTGGCTGCGCTGCGCACGCCGGACGGCCAGGAGATCGACCTCACCCTAACCACCAATGGCACCCTGCTCAAGCAAAAGGCCCAGGCACTCAGGGAAGCCGGTCTCAAGCGCGTGACGGTGTCGCTGGATTCGCTGGATGACGAGAGTTTCCGCAAGATGAACGATGTCGACTTCCCGGTGGCCCGGGTACTGGAAGGCATCGAGGCGGCCCATGCCGCCGGGCTGGGGCCGATCAAGATCAACATGGTCGTCAAGAAAGGCGTCAACGACCACCAGATCCTGCCGATGGCGCGCCACTTCAAGGGCTCGCCCTACATCCTGCGCTTCATCGAATACATGGATGTGGGCAGCTCCAATGGCTGGCGCATGGATGAGGTGCTGCCCTCGGCCGACGTGGTGCGCCTGATCTCCGCCGACATGCCGCTGGTGGTGGCCGATGCCAACTACACCGGCGAAACCGCCGAACGCTGGCACTATGCCGATGGCGGCGGCGAGATCGGCGTCATCTCCAGCGTGACCCAGGCCTTCTGCCAGGATTGCTCGCGCGCCCGCCTGTCCACCGAAGGCCAGGTCTATACCTGCCTGTTTGGCAGTGAGGGCCACGACCTGCGCAGCATCGTGCGCGGCGGCGGCAGCGACGCCGATCTGGCCGGCTTCATCGCCCGCCTGTGGGGCCAGCGCGGCGACCGCTATTCCGAATTGCGTGGTGCTGGCCAGGCGGCGCCGGCACGCAAGGTCGAAATGTCCTATATTGGCGGATAGACCGGTTCGACCAGGTTTGCCCGCCTCTTCTCGTTTGCCGTCTTTCTGCCCTCGTTCCCGCCATGACTTCCACCCAGATCACTGCCAGCCATATCACCGGCCTCGTACTGGCCGGTGGTCGCGGCACGCGCATGGGTGGGGTCGACAAGGGCCTGCAATTACTGCACGGCAAGCCGCTGGTCCAGCATGTGCTGGAACGGCTGGCCCCCCAGGTCGGCACGCTGGCACTCAATGCCAACCGCTCGCAGTTGCACTACGCGCGCTTCGGCTATCCCATCTGGCATGACCTGGAGTCCGACTATCCCGGCCCGCTGGCGGGCCTGCAAAGCGGACTGACGCATTGCACGACGCCCTTCCTGGCCAGCGCCCCCTGTGACGCGCCACTGATCCCCTACGACCTGGTGGCGCACCTGGCGGACGCCATGGCGCTGGCCGGCGCCGAGGCCGCCTTCGCGGTCACGGTCGGTCAGGACAGGCGACAGCGTCATCCGGTATGCTCGCTGCTGCGCACCTCGGCCAAGTCCTCGCTGGATACCTTCCTGGCGGCCGGCGAGCGCAAGATGGAGCGCTGGTTCGCCACGCTGCACTGTGTGGAGGTCGAGTTTCCCGAGGAACGCGCCTTCAGCAATATCAACACCGGGCTGGAACTGCAACGGCTCGAACAAGAACAATGACCCAGACTTCCCCGCATTCCCTCAACGACATCGTCAGCTGCATCAGCGGCTATGACCCCAACGCCATGACCGTGGACCAGGCACAAGCCGTGATCCGCGATTTCATCACCCCCATCGAGGCCGTCGAGAAGCTGGCCATCCGCAGCGCCCTCGCGCGCGTGCTGGCGCAAGACATCATCTCGCGCATCGATGTGCCCGCCCATGACAACTCGGCCATGGATGGCTATGCCCTGCGTGGCGAGGATGTCGCCGACGGCCAGCAGGTGAGACTACAGATCGTCGGCGCAGTGCATGCCGGTGCCCGCTTTGCGGGCGAGGTGCTGCGCGGCCAGTGCGTGCGCATCATGACCGGTGCGCCCATGCCGGCCGGTTGCGATACGGTGATCCCGCAGGAACTGACGGTCGATGCCGATCTCCATGGCGCCACCCCGGCCGTGACGCTGCCCGCTGGCCGCGTGCGCCCCGGCGACAACCGTCGCCTGCGCGGCGAGGACCTGGCGCTGGGCAGCGTGGCCCTGCCACGCGGACGCCACCTGCGCCCTTCCGATATCGGCCTGCTGGCGTCGCTGGGTATTGCCGAGGTGCCGGTACAGCGCCGCCTGCGGGTGGCTTTCTTCTCTACCGGCGACGAACTGCGTTCGGTGGGCGAGCCGCTGGATCCGGGTTGCGTCTACGACTCCAACCGCTACACCCTGCACGGCATGCTCACGCGCCTGGGCTGCGATGTCATCGACCTGGGCGTGGTCCCCGATGATCCGGCCGCACTGGAAGCGGCTTTCCGCAGTGCCTGTGAAGAAGCCGATGCGGTCATCACCTCCGGTGGTGTCTCGGTCGGCGAAGCCGACTACACCAAGCAGATCATGGCCAGCCTGGGCGAGATGACGTTCTGGAAGATCGCCATGCGTCCCGGCCGGCCACTCGCCTTCGGGCGTATCAGCTCGCGCGGGCGTGATGCCTACCTGTTCGGCCTGCCGGGCAATCCGGTGGCGGTGACGGTGAGTTTTTCCTTCTTCGTGCGCGATGCCCTGCTGCGCCTGGCCGGCGCCGAACCCAAGCCGCTGCCGCGCCTGCGCGTGAAGACCCTGACGCCCATCCGCAAGAAGGCCGGCCGTACCGAATACCAGCGCGGCATCCTCACCCCCGATGAGGACGGACGCTGGAACGTGCGCCTGACCGGCATGCAGGGCTCGGGTATCCTGCGCTCGATGTCGGACGCCAACTGCATCCTGGAACTGGAACATGGCCGTGGCGATGTGGCCGCTGGCGAGGAAGTCTCGGTGGTACTCTTCGACGGGCTGGTCTAGGGAAACGTCCGACGGCAGACTGGCTCAAGCGCGTCTTCGATACGGCCCTGAAGGGCCTACTCAGTCCGAACGGTTTCAAATGGCTTGAAGAGAACTGAAGCAAAATCGCCGCTCCAGAGTCATCTGGAGCGGCGATTTCTTCTTAACTGAACGGCAGTAGCGCCTCAGCTACCCTCGGTATCGTCGCCCAGGTCCAGCTCCCCGGTACCCAGCAGCTTTTGTGCATTCTCGGCCGGCAATGCCTCCACCGACTTGAGCTTGCGGGTCATCTGGCGGGTCCGGGTCTCGGCCTGGTCGATATTCTTGGCCACGCGTTCGAGCGCACTCTTGGTGGCGGCCAGCACCTCACCGAACTTGCCGAACTCGGTCTTGACCGCGCCCAGTACCTGCCACACTTCCGACGAACGCTTTTCCAGCGCCAGCGTGCGGAAGCCCATCTGCAGGCTGTTGAGCAGCGCCGACAGCGTCGACGGCCCGGCGATGGTGACCCGGTGGGTACGCTGCAACTCGTCCGACAGGCCGGGGCGGCGCATCACCTCCGCGTACAGGCCCTCGGTGGGCAGGAACAGGATGGCGAAGTCGGTCGTCAAGGGCGGCGACAGGTATTTCTCGGCGATGGTCTTGGCCTCGCCGCGCACGGCGCGCTCCAGCTCGCGGCCGGCCGTGGCCACGCCGTCGGCATCGGCACGCTCGGCGGCATCGACCAGGCGCTCGTACTGTTCCTTGGGGAACTTGGCGTCGATCGGCATCCAGACCTGGGTGCCGTCCTCCTTGGCGCCCGGCAGGCGGATGGCGAATTCCACCCGCTCGCCGCTGGCCGGCACCGTCTCCACATTCTTGGCGTACTGGTCGGGCGTGAGCATCTGTTCCAGCAGGATCTCCAGCTGTACTTCGCCCCAGGTGCCGCGTGTCTTGACGTTGGTCAGCACGCGCTTCAGGTCACCCACGCCGGTGGCCAGCTGCTGCATCTCGCCCAGGCCCTGGTGGACCTTGTCCAGGCGGTCCGAGACCAGCTTGAAGGATTCGCCCAGGCGTTGCTCCAGGGTGGCGTGCAGCTTCTCGTCGACGGTCTTGCGCATCTCTTCGAGCTTTTGCGCGTTGTCGTTCTGCAGGTCCTTGATCTTGGCTTCCAGCGTGGCGCGCACCTCGGCCATGCGCTGGGCATTGGATTCGGTCAGCGCCGAGAGCTGCTGGTGCAGCGTATCGCCGAAGCGCTTGAGCGAGATCGCCTGCTCTTCGCGACCGACCTGGGCCTGCAGCGTCATGGACTGGCGCATGCTGTCCAGTTGCTGGGCGTTGGTCTCGTTGAGTTTCACCAGTTGCTGGGCGAAACCGTCGATCTGCTTGTTCTGCAGCGAGGCCACACTGCTCATCTGGGTCGCCATGGTCTGCTGCAACTGGGCGAAACTGGCGCCCAGCTCCTGGCGCGTGCCTTGCGCGCTGGCCAGCACCTGGTTGCGCAGCTCGCGCTCGATGCGCTCGCCGGTGTCCTGCTGGTGACGCTGCAGCTCCTGCTGGAAGTGCAGCAGCGCGTCGTCGATATCCAGGCTATCGACCTGGCGTTGCCCCGAACGCAGCAGGATCACACCCTGCAGCACGATGCCGACCACCACGAGGCCGGCGAGGATCATCTCCACTGAGGTCATGGCGGGCTTATTCGGGCTTGTTGCGCATCCAGTCGGCGGTCTGGTAGAGCGCCGCCAGGAGGCGTTTCATGAGGTCGTCAGGCAGGCCGGTGTCTTGCATCGCCCAGGTCATGCAGCGCAACCACTGGTCGCGCTCGGACACGCCGATGGGGAAAGGCAGGTGACGCGCACGCAGGCGCGGATGACCGAACTTCTCCATGTACAGGCTGGGTCCGCCGGTCCAGCCGGAGAGGAACATGGTGGTCTTCTCGCGCGAATTGTCCAGCGATGGCGGATGCAGGGCGCGGATGCCGGCGAACTCCGGCTCCAGGTCCATCAGGTCATAGAAACGGTCAACCATCTCGCGCAGTTTTTCTGCGCCGCCGATGAGTTCAAAGGTGGTGGGCTGATTGGGGTCTTCGATTTGCATAAGACCGCCATGATACCGCAGCCAGCCCGCCCTCGCCGGCCCGCCGGGCGGCAAAGTCGGGCTGGTTTGACCTGGTTGGATCAGGCCTCGCGCAAGGTCTGCAGGGGCGGACGACGCAGCACATGGCGCAGCCCCGCCCAGCCACCCAGGGCCGAGCAGGCCGCCCCCAGCGCCATGCCGGCCAGCCACACCAGGGGACTGAAGCTCCAGTCGAAATTGAACACGTAGTGCGCCAGCGCCCAGCCGATGGCCGCCGCGCCGCTGGCGGCCAGCAGGCCCGCCACCGACCCCACCAGCAAGACCTCGATGCGCTGCGCCCGCGACAACTCGACCCGGGTCGCGCCCAGCGCCCGCAACAGGCCGGCTTCGCGCACGCGCTCATCCTGGGAACCGGCCAGCGCCGCATAGAGCACCAGCACGCCCGAGCAGAGCGTGAAGAGGAACAGGAACTCCACCGCCGAGATCACCTGCCCCACCACTTCCTGGATCTGGCGCAGCACGCTGCCGATATCGACTACCGTCAGGTTGGGATAGTCACGGGTGAGCGTATTGCCCAGCGGCTCCTGGGGGGCCGTCAGATGCACGGCAGTGATCCAGCTCTGCGGCGTGTCGCGCATGACGGCGGGGTTGATGATGACGAAGAAGTTGACCCGCAAGGAACCCCATTCCAGCTTGCGCAGGCTGGTCACCGGTGCCTCCACCAGCTGGCCGGCGATATCGAATTGCAGGCGGTCACCCAGCTTGATGCCCAGGGTCTGGGCCAGGCCGCGCTCCACCGAGGCTTCCGGCTTGCTGTCGTCGAACCAGCGGCCGGCCACGATGCCATTGCCGGGCGGGATATCGCGCTGGGTCGAGAGATTGAATTCACGGTCCACCAGGCGCTTGGCGCGGTCTTCCGGGTAGTCGGCGGCACTGATGGTGCGGCCGTTGATCTGCACCAGCCGGCCACGGATCATCGGGTACAGCGCCACATCGGCGACACCGCCCTGGCGCAGCACCTGCTCCACCGGCTGGCGCTGGTCGGGCTGGATGTTGATGATGAAGCGATTGGGCGCATCGGCCGGCGTGGCCTGGCGCCAGGCGCCGACCAGGTCACCGCGGATCACGGTGAGCAGCAACAGTGCCATCAATCCCAGCCCCAGTGCCACCACCTGCATGACGGCCGCAGCCGGACGGCGCTGCAGGCCGTCGATGGCAAAGCGCCAGCTCTGGCTGTCGACCAGGCCACGCAAGCTGCGCAAGCCACGCAGGCAAAGCCACGCCACCAGCGCGAACAGGCCGAAGCCCCCGAGGAAGCCGGCGATGGTCAACATGCCCAGCTTGAGGTCGCCCGCCTGCCACAGCAGCAGCCCCGAGAACACCAGCGTACCCAGCAGATAGCTGGCCACCGTCAGGGCCTGCGGCGCGCCCTGGTCGCGGCGGATCACACGGTTATGCGGCACGTTGCGCAACTGCAGGATGGGCGGCAGCGCAAAGCCGACCAGCAGCAGCAGGCCGGTGGCCACGCCCTGTACGGCCGGCTGCCAACCTGGTGGCGGCAAGGCCGTGGGCATGAAGCTGCCCAGCCATTGCAGCAGCGCGAAATGGGCGGCAAAGCCCAGCAGCATGCCGATCACGCTGGCGGCCAGGCCGATGAGGATGAATTCGGTCAGGTAGAGCGTGGTCACCTGTTGCTGGGTCAGGCCAAAACAGCGCAGCATGGCGCAGGCATCCAGGTGGCGCAGCATGAAGCGGCGCGCCGCCATGGCCACGGCCAGCGCCGCCAGCATGGCCGAGAGCAGGCCCACCAGCGAGAGGAACTGCTCGGCACGGTCCAGCGTGGCGCGCATCTCGGGGCGGCCATTCTCCAGCGATTCCAGGCGCACACCGCGCAGCTTGTCCTGCGCGATCTGCTGTTCCACCTGTTGCTGGAAGCGCTGTACGGTTGCTGCCGGTCCGGCAATGAGGAGCCGGTAGGTCACGCGCGAACCGACCTGCACCAGATGGGTGGCCGCCAGATCGGCCTCGCCCAGCATCACGCGCGGCGCGAAGTTGACGAAGGCGCTGCCGCGATCGGGTTCCACCGAGATGACGGCGGCAATCTTCAGGGGCAGGTCACCCAGCCGCAGGGTATCCCCCACGCGCAGGTCGAGCTGCGACAGGATCTGCGGATCGACCCACACCGTGCCCGGCTGCGGAATGCCCTCGGCCGCCCGGTCGCCGCCGTCGGGGGCACGCAGCTTGAGCTGGCCGCGCAGGGGGTAACCCGGGCTCACCGCCTTGATCGAGGACAGCAGCGAGCGCGCAGCATCGCCCTGAAACCCACCGACGACAGGGCGGCCACCGCCACGATCAGGGCAATCAGCAGGAAGCGGAGTTCACCGGTGCGCCAGTCGCGCAGGGTCATGCGCAGAGCTTGTTGGAACATGCGAAAAAGCCTGGAAGGAGGAAAGGGAAACGAAAATGCCGCCAGTTCAGCGCAGCCACAGGGCTACCAGGCCCAGCGCCAGCAGGACGCAGAAGGCCATCAGCCAGCGCTGGCGGGCGCGCATGCCATCCACCGTCGCCACCAGTTGCGCATTCTGCTCGGCCAGCGTGTTGATGAGCTGGCTGGCATCGAGTTGCTCGGCCTCCAGCTGAGCGATGCGCCGGGCCAGGTGCTCGGCATCGGTAGCGGTCGGCGCCAGCTCCTGCGCCTGGATCTCGGACTTGGCCTTGCGTGTACGCGACCACAGGTCGCGCGCGCCCTTGACGATGCCCGGCGTGGCCTGTACCACATCGCCCCAGGGAATCATCTTGATGGCGGATAACCAGCTTAATCCCATCTGCCCTTCTCCTTTTTCCGGTCTTCCGGATACGGCTTGTTGCAATTTGACCTAGAACCTCGGCCTCAGGTGTTCTTCTAAGACACACAAAATGTGATTTTATCCCGACCAAGCCGCCCGGGTGCCGCGCATCCTGCTTTCCCTGCAGCAAGCCCCCGGGCGCTTCGTCTTCGTCCATGGAGCCTCCCCCGATGAAATCCCCCTTGTTTTCCCTGTCGGCCCTGGGCCTGCTGCTGGCCCTGGGCATGGGGCAGGCGCAAGCCGCCGATTGCGCCAAGGCCAGCACCCAGGCCGAGATGACGGCCTGCGCCTCGCAGACGCTGACCCAGGCCGACACCGACCTCAATGCCAACTACCTGGCCTATCGCGCAAGACTCGACAAGGCAAGGCAAAACCAGATCCGCGATGTGCAACTGGCCTGGCTCAAGTACCGCGACCTGTCCTGCCGCTTCGAGAGTTCGGCCAGCGCCGGCGGTTCAGCCGCGTCACTGGCCCTGCAGACCTGCCTGGCCGACAAGACACGCCAACGCGCCGATGAAATCAAGGCCCTGGCAGGCTGCCAGGAAGGGGATTTGAACTGCATCCGCTAGGCAGTCTTAAACTTTCATGCTGTAATGCGCTCGTCTGAATTAACGGACAAACGAATCCACCTTGTTCAGGGAGTCTCCAATGAAAAAACTGCTGATCGCCGTGACCGCCTTCGCCATCGCCGCCCCCATGCTGGTCGCTGCCCCCGCCATGGCGGAAAATGCGCAACAAACCAAGATGGCCACCTGTAACAAGGACGCTGCCGGCAAGAAAGGCGACGAGCGCAAGGCCTTCATGAAGGACTGCCTGTCCAACAAGCCTGCCACCGCCGCACCGATGACCCAGCAAGACAAGATGAAGCAATGTAACGCCGACGCCGCTGGCAAGAAGGGGGACGAACGCAAGGCCTTCATGTCGTCCTGCCTGAAGAAGGACAAGTAAGCCCTTCCTCTGCCACTCCAATAAAAAACCGCAAGCATGCTTGCGGTTTTTCCCACCAGCATGAGCACGCCACCGAAGAAACGGTTCTGTGCCTTGATCGCCTTCTGGCTACGGAAGAAGCGTTGCAGGCGGCTGGCCGCAAAGGCGTAGCCGTGCATCACCACCAGGTCCACCGCCACCATGGTCACCGCCAGCACCAGCAGTTGCAGCCACAGCGGACGATCGTGGTCGATGAACTGCGGCAGCACCGCCACCATGAAGACGATGCCCTTGGGATTGGTGGCATTGGTGAGGAAACCCGTCATGCAACGCTGCCAGCCGGTCTGGCCGCGATGGGCGATGGCATCGGCATTGGCCGCATCCAGGGCCTCGCCCTCCTGCTCGGTCGGCACGCGCGCGCGCCATTGCGAGAAACCCAGGTAGATCAGGTACAGGGCACCGGCCACCTTGATGATGTTGAAAGCGGTTTCGGACGCCACCAGCAGCGAACCCACACCCGCTCCCGCGATGATCAGGATCACCACCAGTGCAATCTCCAGGCCCAGGATGGTGGCGCTGGTGCGGCGCACGCCATAGTTCAGGCCGTGGCTCATCGACAGCACGGCGCCGGAGCCGGGGGAAATCGCGATGATGCAGGCCGCGACGAAGAATGCTAACCAGGTTTGATAGGCCACGTGGTCTCCAGAGTGCAGTGACGGGAAAGCCCGCCATTATAAAGAAGCCTGGCCATGCGTGCGCAGGCTCACCCTGCCCCATTGACATTGCGCTGCTTGCGCTTGTGATTCGCCTGCAACCTGCCCATGAATTCGTTGAAAAAATGGCAGCAACGAATTCTTACAACTCCGTCATGAATTGAAACACTTTGATGTCGTCCACCGTTGCGGCCGTTCGTTATAGGTAGCAAGGCGGCACGAAAACGATCCAGCGATTACGCAAGATCAAGCGCCTAACGTAATAACCACTTTCAAAAGGAAATTGCCATGAACACCAAATCCGTCATCGTCGCCTCCCTGCTGACTGCCCTGGCCTTGCCGGTGTTTGCACAGACTGGCAGCACCGCAGCAGCCGCACCGGCCGCCCCCACCGCCGCCGCAGCGAGCACGACCGACGCCGCTCCCAAGGCCAAGACCGAACACGCCAAGCACAAGAAGCTTGCTGCGAAGTCGGACAAGAAGGCTGAACACAAGGCGGACAAGAAAGCTGACGCGAAGGCAGATGCGAAGGTAGAAAAGAAGGACGCTGCTGGCACCGACGCCAAGCCGGCCAACGACGCCGCCAAGACCAAGTAAGCCGGATCAGACGTTCATCACTGCACAGACCACGTACTACGGATAAGCCATCCGCTTTTGAAAGGACACCATCATGAAGACCAAGACCATCATCGTTGCTTCCCTGCTGTCGGCCCTGACCCTGCCGGTATTCGCCCAGACCGGTGCCACCGCGCCTGCCGCTGCTGCCCCGGCCAAGACGGAAGCCGCCAAGACCGACGCCGCCCCCAAGGCCAAGACCGAACACGCCAAGCACAAGAAGGTCGAAAAGAAGTCTGACGCCAAGGCTGAAGGCAAGACCGAGAAGAAGGCGGAAAAGAAGGAAGCCGCCGGCACTGAAGCCAAGCCGGCCACCGACGCCGCCAAGACCAAGTAATTGCACGACACACGCACACTGAGCACGTAGTACGGATGACGCATCCGTCACATTGAAACATCACCCAAAGGACATCACCATGAACACCAAGACCATCATCGTTGCTTCCCTGCTGTCGGCCCTGACCCTGCCGGTATTCGCCCAGACCGGTGCCGCCGCACCTGCCGCAGCCACCCCGGCCACCACCGCCGCAGCGCCGGCCAAGATGGAAGCCGCCAAGACCGAGGCCGCGCCCAAGGCCAAGACCGAGCACGCCAAGCACAAGAAGGCTGTCAAGAAGAGCGAGAAGAAGGTAGAAAAGAAGGAAGCTGCCGGCACCGAAGCCAAGCCGGCCGCTGACGGCGCCGCCAAGTAAGCCGTCCGCAAGGAGCAAGACCCGGGCGCCCCAGGCACCCACCCATGTCAGGGATGACAGGGATGCTGCACCCTCGCCGCCAGGCCTGGGTGCGGTATTTTTTTATATTGTTTAGATTATTTATATTGTTTTCAGTCGGCCTGCCAGCGTAGCGCAATACGCTCACCACTACTGGTGAAGTGCGCGCAATCCATCCCGATGCCCGCCGCAAAGATGAGCGCATCACCGGCAAACAGCAGCGGCAGGAAAGGCCGCTCCCAGGCCGGCACATCGGCGCTCTGGTACTGCTGCTTGAGACTGCGCGCCGGGCGATTGGCCCCCAGCTGGATGCGCTCGCCACCACTACGTGCGCACACCGACAGCGACTGCGCACGCAACCACGCCGCCGAAAAACCGGGGCGTCCATCTTCCTCGGCCAGCACCTCCACATGCAGCACGCCGTAGTAGGCATCGATACGCAGTTGCGCCTGCCCTTCCCAGCGCAGGCGGATCACCGTTCCTTCATCGGGCGGCGTGCGACGCGGCGCGAGGAAGACACGTTCCCGGTAGCGATGCACCTCGCCATCGGGATGCGAGACGCACAGCTGCGCCTCCACATCGGCCTGCAGCAACTGGCTGCGCATCTCCTGCATCCAGGCCGCCGAAGGCATGCGCATGCCGCGCAGGCCGAACCAGTGGCGCATCAGGTTCAGGAAGCGTTGCTCGCTCAGGCCACGCAGCGCTGGCATCAGCAGGTGATCGTCACGGCGGCATTGCGCCAGATCGGCTTCGGCCACTTCGCGCAGCAGTTCCTGCGCGCCCTGCGCATGACCGGCGCTACGGGCCAGGCGCTGCTGGTAGCCCGGAAAGACCTGTCCCAGGGCCGGCATCACCTGATGACGCAGGGCATTGCGCGTATAGCGCGGGTCGGCATTGGACTCATCCTCGATCCAGGCCAGGCCCTGCTGTTGTGCATAGGATTCCAGTTGTGCCCGCGTAATACCCAGCAAGGGACGCGCCACCAGCGTTTCGGGGTCCCCCAGCAGGGCTGGCGCCGCGTGACAGCTATCCATGCCCGACAGGCCAGCCAGGCCGCTGCCGCGCAGTAGCTGCAGCAATACGGTCTCGGCCTGGTCGTCCAGGTGATGGGCGGTCAGCAGCAGGCGTGCGCCGTGCTGGCGGCACAGTCGTCCCAGGGCGGCATAACGGGCCAGCCGCGACGCCTCCTCCACACCACTGTCGGCGAGCTTGTCCAACTGCACATGCTCGGCATGCAGGGGCAGTCCACGTTGCGTGCAGAAGTCCTGGGCATGCACCAGCCAGGCATCGGCATGCGGGCTCAAGCCATGATGCACATGCAGGCCCAGCACTCGCACCCCCTGCTGCTGCCCCAGTTGGGCCGCCACATCCAGCAGCACGGTGGAATCGAGTCCACCGCTATAGGCCACGGCCAGCGTATCGCTGGCGGTATCGAAGGCGCTGGCCGCCAACGTCGCCTGCAAGGCCTGCATCAGCGGTGCGAGCGACCTGGCGCCCGGGGAAGAGGGATGATCGGACATGGACAAGAACGGATCCTGAAATGACAAACGCCAGCGAAGCAATCGCTGGCGCCTGATGAGCGTGATGAAGAACCGGCTGGCTTATTCGGCGGAATTCAATTCCTTGAACTTGCCATAGGCCATCAGCTTTTCGTGGCGTGCTGCCAGCAGCTCCTTGGTCTTCATGCCCTGGAACTGGCGCAGCGAATCCGACAGGGCGCGCTTGAGCAAGCCGGCCATCTGCTTGGGATCACGGTGGGCGCCGCCCAGCGGTTCGTTGACGATCTTGTCGATCAGGCCGATGGCCTTCAGGCGATGGGCAGTCAGGCCCAGTGCCTCGGCGGCATCGGAGGCGCGGTCGGCGGTCTTCCACAGGATGGAAGCGCAGCCTTCCGGCGAGATCACCGAGTAGGTCGCATATTGCAGCATCAGCACCGAGTCGCCCACGGCAATGGCCAGCGCGCCGCCGGAACCGCCCTCACCGATGATGGTGGCGATCAGCGGCACCTTCAGTTCGGCCATCACGTACAGGTTGTGACCGATGGCTTCGGACTGGCCGCGCTCCTCGGCATCGATGCCGGGGAATGCACCGGGGGTATCGACGAAGGTAAAAATCGGTAAATTGAACTTCTCGGCCAGCTTCATCAGGCGCATCGCCTTGCGATAGCCTTCCGGCTTGGGCATGCCGAAGTTGCGCAGGGCGCGTTCCTTGGTGTCGCGGCCCTTCTGGTGGCCGATCACCATGCAGGCCTGGCCATTGAAGCGCGCCAGGCCGCCGACGATGGACAGGTCGTCCGCAAAGGTGCGGTCGCCATGCAGTTCGTGGAAGTCGGTGAAGCACTCGCGCACGTAGTCCATGGTGTAGGGACGTTGCGGATGACGGGCGATCTGCGAGACCTGCCAGGGCGTGAGCTTGGCGTAGATGTCCTTGGTCAGCTGCTGGCTTTTCTTGACCAGGCGCTCGATCTCCTCGGAGATGTCGACGGCCGAGTCGTCCTGTACAAAACGCAACTCTTCGATCTTGGCATCCAGCTCGGCGATGGCCTGCTCGAAGCCCAGAAAAGTCGTTGTCGATTTACTCATTGTGTTCCTTTTTCAACAAGTCCGATGCGCTGCGGAACGCCGGCCCGGTGCGGGTTGCGGCTCGATGATCCCGACGGCATCGGTTTGCCTTCAATCTTGTGAGGAGCGGAGTATACACCAGTGGCAACCCGCGCCCTCCTCCCCATGGATCAAACCCGGCTCAATAATCCGAAGGCAGCGGGTCCAGGCTGCGCCACAGATACCAGGTTGCGACGGTACGCCACGGCTCCCAGTTGGCGGCGACCTCGCGCGCATCGCTGCGCGAGACAGGCTCGCCCGAGAAATAGCTGACACTGATGCCCTTGAGCAATCCCAGGTCATCCAGCGGCAAGACATTCGGGCGCAGCAAATTAAATATCAAAAACATCTCGGCTGTCCAGCGGCCGATGCCGCGGATCTGGATCATCTCGGCGATGACGGCTTCGTCTTCCATCTCCGCCCATTTGTCGGGATGTACCGTCTTGGCCTTGAAGTGGGCCGCCAGATCGAGGATGTACTCCGCCTTGCGCTTGGACAGGCCGCAGGCCGCCAGCGCATCGGGTCCGGTGCGGATCACCTGCCCCGGCGTGCAACGCGGACAGGCCTCCAGGAAACGCTGCCAGACCGCATTGGCGGCCTTGGTCGAGATCTGCTGGCCGATCACCGAGCGCGCCAGCGTGGTGAAGGCGTCGCCGCGCACCGTCAATTGCAGATCCCCGAATTGCGGGATGATCTTGCGCATGATGCGGTCACGCTTCATCAGCTCGGCCTTGGCCTCTTCCCAGTAGGCCGGCACGATCATACTGGGATCGGCGTCACTGGCTTTTCGGTTGGTATTCAAATCAAGCTCTCCGCCACTCGGTCAGTCCGCCCGGTTTGTCTTCCAGAATGATGCCGGCGTCCGTCAGTTCGGCACGGATACGGTCGGCAGCAGCGAAGTCGCGCTCCACCTTGGCCGCCTTGCGGGCCGCGATCAGGGCTTCGATGGCGGCTTCGTCCAGGCCACCTTCGGCCGGCATGCCCCCCTTCAGGTACTCGCCCGGCTCGCGCTGCAGCAGCCCCAGGATGCCGGCGAGCGCCTTGAGCTGGCGCGCCTGCTGGGGCGAACGGCTGCGATTGACCTCGTTGGCCAGTTCGAACAGCACCGAGATCGCCACCGGCGTATTGAAGTCATCGTTGAGCGCATCGGTGAAGCGCTGTGCGTGGACCTCATCGACGACCAGGCCGCCGGCTTGCGGCGGCACGTCCTTCAGTGCCGTGTAGAGACGGGTGAGCGCCTGGCGGGCGTCGTCCAGGTGGGCGTCCGAGTAATTGAGCGGGCTGCGGTAGTGGGCGCGCAGGATGAAGAAGCGCAGCACCTCTGCGTCGTACTTCTGCAGCACGTCACGAATGGTGAAGAAGTTGCCCAGCGACTTCGACATCTTCTCGTTGTCGATGCGCACGAAACCGTTGTGCATCCAGTAATTGACGAAGGTGTGCTGGTGCGCCCCTTCGGACTGGGCGATCTCGTTCTCGTGGTGGGGGAACTGCAAGTCCTGGCCACCGCCGTGGATGTCGAAATGGTCACCCAGCAGGTCGCTGGACATGGCCGAGCACTCGATGTGCCAGCCCGGACGGCCACAGCCCCAGGGCGAGTCCCACTTGGCCTCGGCTGGTTCGCCTGCCTTGGCGGCTTTCCAGAGCACGAAGTCCAGCGGATCGCGCTTGCCGGTATTGACGTCCACCCGCTCGCCGGCGCGCAGGTCATCCAGCGACTTGCCGGAGAGCTTGCCGTAGCCGGGGAAGTCGCGCACCGAGTAATTGACGTCGCCATCGCTGGCCTTGTAGGCCAGGCCGTTCTTCTCCAGCTTGCCGATCAGCTCCAGCATCTGCGGCACATAGCGCGTGGCGCGCGGCTCATGGTCGGGACGCTGCACCCCCAGGGCGCCGGCATCCTCGTTCATGGCGTTGATGAAGCGGTCGGTCAGTTGACCGATGGATTCGCCGTTGTCCAGGGCACGCTTGATGATCTTGTCATCGATGTCGGTGATGTTGCGCACATAGGTCACGTCGTAACCAGAGGCGCGCAGCCAGCGCTGCACCATGTCGAACACCACCAGCACGCGGGCATGGCCGATATGGCAATAGTCATACACGGTCATGCCGCACACGTACAAGCGCACCTTGCCTGGTTCGATCGGGGAAAAGGTCTGCTTATCACGCGCTAGCGTGTTGTAAATCTTGAGCTCGCTCATGGGATGGGAATTCTTGGTTTGGCGGCGCCTGGGTCGGCGCCTGGTTCATGCCTTGTCCGCAGGGCCTGCGCCCGGCGAGGACGTGCCACTGGGCTGCCCTTGGCTGGGGATCATTGTTCTAGCAGCAGTTGCAACATGAACGGGTCACGGTAGCCAAACCTCTTTTTGTCGTACTTGTTTGATATAAAATGCCAGCTTTCTTCGAATTTCTTCGAGTATAGCATCGATAAAACCATGGCCCCAGAATCACAAGAACAGACATCCACTCATGGTTTGCGCGGCTTGATCAGCAAAACTGCCCATAAGACGGCGGTGATGTCGAGCCTGGTGGCCGCCCTCCTGGCCATGTCTGCCGGTGTCGTCCATGCCAGCGAGATGTCCGACATCAACAAGCTCATGCGCGCCGGCCAGTATGCCGAAGCACTGACCAGGACCGATGCGATACTGGCAAAACACCCGCGCGATGCGCAACTGCGTTTCACGAAGGGCCTGATCTTAGCAGAACAAAACCGTTCTGCCGAGGCCATCGCGGTGTTTGCGAAGTTGACCGAAGACTTCCCCGACCTGCCCGAGCCGTACAACAACCTGGCCGTGCTGTATGCCGCCGATGGCCAGTATGACAAGGCCCGCGCCGCGCTGGACATGGCCATGCGCACCAACCCGACCTATGCCACCGCGCTGGAAAACCTGGGCGATGTCTACGCCAAGCTGGCCAGCCAGGCCTATGACAAGGCCTTGCAGATCGATCCGGGCAGTAACGTACCCCAGCCCAAGCTGACCCTGCTGCGCTCGCTCAACGGCAATACCACCGGCGGCACCGTGCCGCGCCTGGCCCAGGCCAGTGCAGCAGCCCAGCGCGACGCCAAGGCCCGTGCCGACGCCGCCGCTGCCGAACAGCAGGAGCGCAATCGCGCCCTGGCCGTCGAGAAGGCCGCCCAGCAGGCTGCCGCCGACAAGGCCGAGGTCGAGAAGACGGCCATCGCCAAGGCCACCAGCGACAAGGAAAAGGCGGCTGCCGACAAGGCCGCTGCAGAGAAGGCCGCAGCAGAGAAGGCCGCGACGGAAAAGGCAGCCGCTGCCGAGAAGGCCGCCGCTGCCAAGGTGGCGGCCGACAAGCTGGCCGCCGACAAGGCTGCCGCCGAGAAAGCCCGCGCCGAGAAGGCCCGCGCCGATCAACTGGCGGCCGAGCAGGCCCGTGCCCAGAAGGCTGCCGCCGACAAGGCCGCTGCCGAACAGAAACAGAAGGACCTGCTGGCCCAGAAGGAAAAAGACAAGGCCGAGCGACTGGAGAAGGAAAAGGCCGCCCGCGCCGAGCAGGAGAAGGCTGCCCAGGCCGCCGCCGAGAAGGCCCGCGCCGACAAGCTGGCGGCTGCCGAAAAAGCCCGGACCGACAAGGCCCGTGCCGACAAGGACAAGGCGCGCGCCGACGCCAGCGTCGAACAGGACAAGGCCACGGTGCTGGCCGCCCTCAACAGCTGGGCCAAGGCCTGGAGCGACAAGGACGTGCGCAGCTACCTGGGCCACTACGCCAGCGACTTCGATGCCCCCAAGGGGGCCAGCCGCAAGGACTGGGCCGAGGAGCGCCGTGCCCGCATCGAGGACAAGGGCCGTATCAGCGTCAAGGTCAGCAACGCCCAGGTCAGCATCAATGGCAACATTGCCACCGTGCGCTATCGCCAGATATATAATTCGAACCGGCTGACGGTGGACAGCCGCAAGACCCTGATCTTCGTCAAACAGGGCAATCGATGGCTGATCAAACAGGAACGATCGGGAGGGTAATTGGTGGCTAGCGCTTTGCAAAGGCGTCCCGCGCGCATGCTGGGATGCCTAATGATGTTGGGTCTCGCAGCCCTGCCCTCGACGGGCAGCGTTGCCTCTTCTTCCTCGATTCCCCCGCAAAGCAACGCTGCGGGGGCATCCACGGCCAAGGCCGATCCGGAAGCACTGTTGATCGAGATCTACAAGGATCTCGGCGCCAACCGCCTGCGCGAAGCCCAGGCCAAGGCCGACGCGCTGGTGGCGGCCTATCCGACCTTCCGCCTGGGCCACCTGGTGCGCGGCGACCTGTTGCTCATGCACGCCCGCCCGGTACGCAATATCGGCGCCATGACCGACGGTCCGCAGGATCGCCTGAAGGAGTTGCGTGACGAAGCCCTGGTGCGCATCCGCTCGCTGCAGGAGAAACCCGATCCGACACTGATCCCCAAGGCCGTGCTGCAGGTGGGCGACGACCAGAAGAACGTGCTGGTGGTCGATACCAGCCGTTCACGCATGTACGTCTACGAGAACCAGGGTGGCGAGCTGAAATACCAGACCGACTACTACATCTCGCAGGGCCGTTTCGGCGCCAACAAGACCAAGTCCGGCGACCAGCGCACCCCCATCGGCGTGTACTACGTCAACAACCGCATTCCCGGCCCCAAGCTGCCTGATTTCTATGGCACCGGCGCCCTGCCCCTGTCCTATCCGAATGAGTGGGACAAGCGCAATGGCCGCAGCGGCTATGGCATCTGGCTGCACGGCACGCCCTCGGACAACTTCAGCCGTCCGCCGCTGTCCTCCGATGGCTGCGTGGTGCTGGCCAATCCCGATCTGCAGAACCTGTACTCCACCGCCGAGGTCGGCAAGACGGTGGTAGTGATCAGCCAGCATGTGCAGTTCGTCGACAAGAACGAATGGAACCGGCAGCGCGACGCCGCCGCTGCCATCCTGGACCAATGGGGCCAGTCGCTGGAAAACGCCGACGCCGACAAGGTGCTGTCGTATTACTCCCCCGAATTCCGCTCGGCCCAGGGCGAAAACCTGGCGACCTGGTTCGGCCGCCAGCAAAAGAGCATGAACGGGGCACGCTTCACCAGTGTCAAACTGCGCGATGTCAGCCTGTTCCGCTATCCTGGCGTGACCGACGACATGATCGTCAGCACCTTCACCCAGGAGAGTGCGGTCGGCAAGAGCAAGAATGCGATCCGCAAGCGCCAGTACTGGGTACGCGAAGGCTCGCAATGGAAAATCATTTACGAAGGTAACGCATGATCATTTCTCGTCGTCATCTGCTGCGCATGGTTGCGGCAGTCTCTCTGTCGGCTTCGCTGACCCTGCCCGCCCTGGCGGCCGATGCACCGCGCGTGCTGATCAAGACCAGCATGGGCGACATCACCGTCGAGCTCAACGCCGACAAGGCCCCGGTCTCGGTCGAGAACTTCCTCAAGTACGTCAAGAAGGGCCAGTACAACGGCACGGTGTTCCACCGCGTCATCAATGGCTTCATGATCCAGGGCGGTGGCTACGACCAGAACATGCGTGAAAAGCCGACCGATGCCCCCATCAAGAACGAGGCCCAGAACGGTTTGAAGAACGAGGTCTATACTCTCGCCATGGCGCGTACCATGTCCCCGCATTCGGCGACGGCACAGTTCTTCATCAATGTGGCCAATAACCGCTTCCTGGACTTCCCTGGCCAGGATGGCTGGGGCTACGCGGTGTTCGGCCGGGTCATCGCCGGTGCCGACGTGGTCGACAAGATCAAGCAGGTGCGCACCGGCGGCGGCGACGTGCCGGTCACCCCGGTGGTGATCGAATCGGCCACCCTCATCAAGTAAGCCCAGGCCCCGATACCGACCATGCAGGCGGGCCCATGTCGCCCGCCTCGTTTTTTTATTTTTACCCTCACGCAAAGGATTCAACATGGCAGTTCTGCTCACCACCAACCACGGCAACATCAAAATCGAACTGGACGCGGAAAAGGCGCCGAAGACCGTTGAAAACTTCCTGGCCTACGTCAACGCAGGTCACTACGACGGCACCATCTTCCACCGTGTCATCGACGGTTTCATGGTCCAGGGCGGCGGTTTCGAACCCGGCATGAAGCAGAAGGAAACCCGCGAACCCATCGAGAACGAAGCCAAGAACGGCTTGAAGAACGAGCCCTACACCCTGGCCATGGCCCGTACCGCCGCCCCGCACTCGGCCTCGGCGCAGTTCTTCATCAACGTCAAGAACAACAGCTTCCTGGACTACCCTGGCCAGGATGGCTGGGGCTACTGCGTCTTCGGCAAGGTCGTCGAAGGCACTGAAGTGGTCGACAAGATCAAGGGCGTGAAGACCACCCGCGCCGGCATGTTCGCCGACGTGCCAGCGGAAGACGTGGTGATCGAGAAGGCAGAAGTGGTCTAAGACCCGACCTGTCTCCCTATCATGACTGATTTCCAGTTCATGCAGAAAGCGCAACCGACGGTTGCGCTTTTTGTTTCCGACCTGCATCTGCAAGCCGCCCTGCCGCGTACCACGGCAGCCTTCCTGGCCTTCCTGCAGAGCCATGCCACGCGCACGCAGCAGCTTTACCTGCTGGGCGACATCTTCGAATACTGGGCCGGCGACGACGACCTGGCCACGCCCTACAACCAGCAGATCGCCGATGCGCTCAAGGCCTTGCAGGCCCAGGGAGTGCAGATATTCTGGATGGCCGGCAACCGTGACTTCCTGGTCGGCCAGGACTTTGCGCAGGCAGCGGGCCTGACGCTGCTGCCCGATCCGCATGTCATCACCGCCGCCGGACGCACGCTGGCGCTGGCCCATGGCGACGCCCAATGCACGGATGACCAGGCCTACATGGCCTTCCGTGCCCAGGTGCGCCAGCCGGCCTACCAGCAGCAGTTCCTGGCGATGCCACTGGCGCAGCGCAAGGCCATCATCGAAGGCATCCGCAAGAACAGCCAGGATGCCAACCAGAGCAAGGAAATGGCCATCATGGACGTCAATGCCGACGCCATCGCGGCCCTCTTTGCACAGACCGGCACCGATGTACTCATCCACGGCCACACCCACCGCCCTGCCCTGCATCGCCTGGGCGACGCGCAAGGCCAGGCGCACCAGCTGCGCTATGTGCTGCCGGATTGGGAATATGACGTGGAGGCGCCACGCGGCGGCTGGATCAGCCTCACCGCCGATGGCGTGCTGCACCGGCATGACGTGAGCGGCGACGAGATCGCCTGATCCTCGCCATTCACCGCAGCCTGGCTGGCACGGGCTGCGGTGCCCCGCCTCAATCCACCAGGCGGTTCAATTGCGCGGCGTCGAAGTGCCCGGCTTCTTCGAGGCGTCGACAGCCTATCCCCGCCCCCTTCAAGGCGGCCAGCACGGCCTCCAGCTGCTGCTCCTGCGCAGCCACCTGATTGATCAGGCCATGCAGGGCCTTGGACAGCGGATCATCGCCATTGGGCATCACGCCATAGGCGGCAAACAGGCGCGCGGCGGCCTGGTCGCGCTCCTGCTGGCCGGCATTGCGCTCGACGATGCGTGCCGGATTGCCCACCGCGGTCGCGCCGGCCGGCACTTCCTTGGTCACCACGGCATTGGAGCCGACCTTGGCGCCATCACCCACCGTAAAACCACCCAGCACCTTGGCCCCGGCGCCGATGATGACGCCGCGCCCCAGCGTAGGATGGCGCTTGGCGCCCTTGGAGAGCGAAGTGCCGCCCAGGGTCACGCCCTGGTAGATGGTGGAATCGTCACCGACGATGGCCGTCTCGCCAATGACCACGCCCATGCCGTGGTCGATGAAGACACGGCGGCCGATGGTGGCGCCGGGATGGATCTCGATGCCGGTGAAGGTACGCCCCAGATGTGAGATGAAGCGGCCCAGCCACTTCAGGTCGGCATGCCAGCAGGTCTTGGCCCAGCGATGCAGGATCACCGCATGCAGGCCGGGATAACAGGTCAGCACCTCCCAGCTGTTACGTGCGGCGGGATCCCGCTCACGGATGCTGGCGATGTCTTCTCTGAGTCGGCTGAACATGATGATCTTCCTGGAACGTTGGAAAAACTGCGGGGCGAGGTTGCCCAATGAAACACAAAAAAAAATCGCCGGACATACAGTCCGGCGATGTTGTCATGCGGGGATGACCGGACTTACCTGGGCAAGCGCTGGCGTCGCGCCTCGTACAGACACACCCCCGATGCCACGGACACGTTCAGGCTCTCGACCGAACCGAACATGGGGATATTGACCAGCACGTCGCAGGTCTCGCGGGTCAGGCGACGCATGCCCTCGCCTTCGGAGCCCATGACCAGCGCGGTCGGGCCGGTGAAGTCGCCCTCGTAGAGGCCCTTCTCGGCGTCGTCGGTGGTGCCGATGATCCACACGCCACGCTCCTTCAGGTCGCGCATGGTGCGCGCCAGGTTGGTGACGGTGATGTAGGGCACGGTATCGGAGGCGCCGCTGGAGACCTTCATGGCGGTGGCGTTCAAGCCGACAGCGCGGTCCTTGGGAGCGATCACGGCATGCGCACCGGCACCATCGGCCACGCGCAGGCAGGCGCCCAGGTTATGCGGGTCGGTGATGCCATCGAGGATCAGCAGCAGCGGCGGGCCGACCACGGCATCCAGCAATTCATCCAGGGTGCGTGCCAGCGACAGCGCGGCGGCCTTGGCCACCACACCCTGGTGACGGCGCGTGCCGACCATGGCCGCAAGGCGCTGGTCGTCGGCCTGGATGATGCGCACATTGGCTTCCTTGGCCGCATGCAGCAAATCCAGCATGCGGCGGTCGCGACGCTCGGCATCGACGTAGATCTCGTCCACCGAGGAAGCCTCGTGACGGATACGGGAGGTCACGGCATGGAAGCCGAAAATCATTTTGCTCTTCATAGATCCTGCTTGTTTCGTCTTGCGGTCAATCGTTCAAATCATGGTTGCACGCTCCTGTCACGGCAGGACGGGAGCGTGCCTCATCGCTTCATCGCTTCTTCTTGCTACCCTTGTTGAAACCCTTGGCAGGCGCGTGCTTGCGCTCGGCCTCACCCGCGCGGGCATGCGTGGCACCGGCCTTGGCCTTGGCGCCGCCCTTGGGCTTGGCCGCTGCATTGGCCGGCTTGGGCGCGGCGGCTTTCTTGCCGCGCGCTGCCGCTTGGCCAGCGGCAGCACCGGTACCGGGCTTGGCCGTCCCCGGCTTGCCGCGTGCGGCCGTCTCGGCGCGCTTGGCTTCGTTCTTGATCAGGGTGCGGATGCCCGGCTCGTTGACCAGCGACAGGTCGATCTTGCGCGCATCCAGGTCGACCCGGCTGACCTGGACGGTGACGCGGTCGGTCAGCTGGTAGCGGATGCCGGTGCGCTCGCCGCGCAGTTCGTGACGGGCTTCGTCGTACTGGAAGTAATCGGCGCCCAGCTCGGTGACGTGGACCAGGCCTTCGATGTACAGCGCATCGAGCTGCACGAAGATACCGAAGGTGGCCACGCCGGCGATGGTGCCGGTGAATTCCTCACCCAGCTTGTCACGGATGAAGTAGCACTTCAGCCAGGCCTCGACATCACGCGAGGCCTCGTCGGCACGACGCTCGTTGGCCGAGCAGTGCAGGCCCAGGGCTTCCCAGATGGCCAGGCTACTCTCGCCGCGCGGCTTCTTGCCGGCGGCCTTGTCGTTGGCGCGCTGCTGCGCCTGCGCCTTGCGGGCAGCCGGCGAAATCGAGGTATTGAGGGCCGTGCTGTCGATGCCCTTGGGCTCGTAGCGCTTGCCCTGCAGCACGGCCTTGATGGCGCGGTGGGTCAGCAGGTCCGGATAACGACGGATCGGGCTGGTGAAGTGCGCGTAAGACTCGTAGGACAGGCCGAAGTGGCCGATGTTGTCCGGGCTGTAGACCGCCTGCTGCATCGAGCGCAGCAGCATGGTCTGGATCAGCACCGCATCCGGACGCGCCTTGACCTTGGGCATCAGCTCGGCATAGTCGGACGCGCTGGGGGTGTCGCCACCGCCGAGCGTGAGGCCAATCTGCTTCAGGAAGGTACGCAGCTGGGTCAGCTTTTCCTTGGTCGGACCGGCGTGGATGCGGTAGAGCGCGGGATGGTCATGGCGCTTCAACAGGTCGGCGGCACAGACGTTGGCCGCCAGCATGCATTCCTCGATCAGGCGGTGCGCATCGTTGCGGGTACGCGGCAGGATCTTCTCGATCTTGCCGGCGGCGTTGCAGACGATGTAGGTCTCGGTGGTCTCGAAGTCGATGGCGCCACGCGCCTGGCGTGCCGTCAGCAGCGCCTGGAACACTTCGTAGAGGTGCGTCAGGTGCGGTACCAGGCCGATGCGGCGCGCCGCTTCCGGACCTTTTGTATTGGCCAGGATGGAGGCCACTTCGGTATAGGTCAGGCGCGCGGCCGAGTGGATCACGGCCGGATAGAACTGGTAAGCCTTGATCTCGCCCTTGGCGGTGATGACGGCATCGCACACCAGGGTCAGGCGCTCGACGTCCGGGTTCAGCGAGCACAGGCCATTGGACAGCTTTTCCGGCAGCATCGGGATGACCCGGCGCGGGAAGTAGACCGAGGTACTGCGCTCCAGCGCATCGACATCAAGCGCATCGTTGGGCTTGACGTAATGGCTGACGTCGGCAATCGCCACGATCAGGCGATATCCCTTGGTACGGCCGATCTTGACCGGTTCGCAGTAGACCGCATCATCGAAATCGCGGGCGTCTTCGCCATCGATGGTGACCATGGGCACGTCGCGCAGGTCGACACGATCCTTGAGGTCGGCCGCCTTGACTTCGCTGGGCAGCTTGGCCGCGAGCTTCTTGGCCGCTTCCGAGAATTCATGCGGTACGCCGTACTTGCGCACGGCGATCTCGATTTCCATGCCAGGGTCGTCGATATCACCCAGGATCTCGACGATCTTGCCCACCGGCTGGGTATAGCGCGAGGGATGCTCGGTCAGCTCCACGCTGACCACCTGCCCCGCCTTGGCCTTGCCCGGGGGGCCGGCCAGCAGCACGTCGTGGCCGATGCGCTTGTCTTCGGGGGCGACCACCCAGACGCCGTTCTCATTGAGGAGACGACCGATCACATGGGTGTTGGCGCGCTCCACCACTTCGACGATGGTGCCTTCCGGACGGCCGCGACGGTCGGTGCCGACGATGCGCGCCTGGACGCGGTCGCCGTGCATGACCTTCTGCATTTCCTTCTCGGGCAGGAACAGGTCAGCGCTGCCATCATCGGGCAGAAGGAAACCGAAACCATCGCGATGGCTGGACACCCGGCCCACGATGAAATCGGGCGAATGGGTCAGCTTGTAGTTACCGGCGCGATCGGGCTTGATCTGGCCGTCGCGTTCCATGGCGTTGAGGCGGCGCGTCAGGCCATCCACTTCTTCAGGCTTGACGCCCAGTGCGACTGCCAGGGCGGCAGCATTTTGCGCGCCGGAGGACGTGCGCAGGATACCGAGGATCTCTTCCCGACTGGGAATGGAATAGGGAAATTGGCTCAAAAGTTTCGTTCGCGCAATTGTTGGAAAAACCCGGGCGAAGTTCGCCCAAGTTGATGGATTTGCCTAGTGTAACGGAGTTGCGGCCATTTACCTAACCGCAATACGGCTCCGGGATACCGGGAAGATATCGAATCACAACGAAAAATGTACATTCCTGGCACGAAAGGTGTTGACAGTTTCCATCCACGATATATAATTATGTTCTTCGCTTTACAGCGCAGCCCACGTGGCGGAATTGGTAGACGCGCATGGTTCAGGTCCATGTGCCGCGAGGTGTGGGGGTTCGAGTCCCTCCGTGGGCACCAAAACAAAAAAGGTCTATCCCCGTTCGTACTGAGTAGCTGCGCACCGCGCAGCGTATCGAAGGCGCTCCAAACCGAAGCGCCTCCCCCATCCTGTTACCGCAAGCGGAACACGCTGACCGTCTCGCTCAATCCCGCCGCCTGCTCCTGCATCTGCCGCGCTGCCGCCGCAGCCTGCTCCACCAGCGCCGCATTCTGCTGGGTCGCTTCATCCATCAGGCTGATGGCCTGGTTGACCTGCTCGATGCCATCACTCTGCTCCTGGCTGGCCGAACTGATCTCGGCCACGATGTCGGTGACCCGGCGCACGCTGGCCACCACGTCTTCCATCGTGGCACCGGCCTGCTCCACCAGCTTGCTGCCGGCATCGACCTTGTCCACCGAGTCGCCGATCAACTCCTTGATTTCCTTGGCCGCGCCGGCTGAACGCTGGGCCAGCGTGCGCACCTCGGAGGCGACCACGGCGAAGCCGCGCCCCTGCTCGCCGGCACGGGCCGCCTCCACGGCCGCATTCAGGGCCAGGATATTGGTCTGGAAAGCGATGCTGTCGATGACGGCGATGATGTCCACGATCTTGCGCGAGGAGTCATTGATGGAGCCCATCGTCGAGACCACCTGCGACACCACCGAACCACCCTGCACCGCCACCTCGGAAGCAGACACCGCCAACTGGTTGGCCTGGCGGGCGTTGTCGGCATTCTGCTTGACGGTGGAGGTCAGCTCCTCCATGGCAGAGGCGGTTTCTTCCAGCGAACTGGCCTGCTGTTCGGTACGGTTGGAGAGATCCAGGTTGCCCTGCGCGATTTCGCCGGAGGCCGTGGCGATGGTATCGGTGCCCATGCGCACGCGGCTGACGATGCCCACCAGGTTGTCGTTCATCTCCTTGAGCGCCCGCATCAGTTGCCCGGTCTCGTCGGTACTGCGCACTTCGATATGGCTGTCCAGTTGCCCCTTGGCCACCCGGCCGGCCACATCCACCGCCTTGTGCAGCGGCGCGATGATGGAGCGCGTGATCGCCACGGCCAGCACCACGCCGACCAGGATGGCAATGCTGCCCAGCGCGATCATCATGATGCGTGCGGCGCGGAACAGGCCGTCGATGTCGTCGGTCAGCGCCTGGATGCGTTCGCTCTGCGCGCTGGCCAACTTCTCGATGGCCGCCAGGTAGACCTGGCTGGACGGCAGCAACTGCTCCTCGACGATCTTGCGAGCAGCCTCCTCGTTGCCGGCATCCTTTTCCTTGAAGACCTGGTTGTTGGCGGCAATCACCACCTTGCGGCGCTCATTGATCTCGTTGAGCGCGGCGCGACCGGCATCATCGTTGAACAATTCTTCCAGGCGCTTGACGTACTCGTTGTTCTTGCTGATGGTCGATACCACCAGGTCCTTGTAGTACTTCTGCTGCACCGGGTCGGCATTCTTGGCCGCTGCCACGATGCGACCAACGTTCAGTTCGATGGACTTGTAGAAGGTGTTGACCAGCCGCTCCTTGACCAGCGCATCGTTGACCATGGTGTCATTGAGCTTGCCGACCGCCTGCAGGCGCCATACGCCAATACCTGTCGTCAGCGCCATGAGCACCAGGATCACTGCAAAACCCAGCCCCAAGCGGGCGCCTATCTTCATGTTCTTCATGTTCGTCCCATCCCTCGTTGTATGCAGCCCCACCGGATAAAGTGCGGCCATCCCTTGTTGATGCATCCTTGTATGGATGCGTCATTATCGGTCAGTACCCACGCCACTTGAGATGAGAGCGGTCAAACAAGCAGAAATCTTTTATCATCTTCCCGTTTGCTACCAATCAGTAGCCAACGGCGGTGGCAGGAATGTCGCCCATATGACAATTGCAACCCCTTCAACACGATCGCATGCCCCAATTCGACAAGTCCCTGGTCTGGTTTCGCCGTGACCTGCGTCACACCGATCACGCCGCCCTCTACTACGCGCTCAAACAAAGCCGGCAGGTCTGGTGCGTATTCGTCTTCGATACCGACATCCTCGCTGCCCTCAAGCAGGAAGGCGTGCAGCAGGACCGGCGCATCGACTTCTTGCTGGCCAGCGTGGCCGAGCTCGACACCGCCTTGCGCGAGGCCGGCGGCGGCCTCATCGTGCTGCAGGGCGCGGCCGCGCAGCAGGTGCCGCAACTGGCCGAAGAGCTGGGCGTACAAGCCGTCTTCACCAATGCCGACTACGAGCCCTCCGCCATCGCGCGCGACCAGTCCGTCGCGGCCCGCCTGCACCAGCAGGGCGCGCAACTGCTGTCGTACAAGGACCAGGTGATCTTCGAGAAGGACGAAGTGCTGACCCAATCGGCCAAGCCCTTCTCGGTCTTCACTCCCTACAAGAATGCCTGGATGGCCAAGCTGGCTGCGGCCGGCGGCGGCTTCTACCTCAAACCCTATCCGGTCGAGAAGTACTTCGCCGCCCTGGCCACGCCGCCGGGCAAGGCGCACCACACGCTGCCCACGCACGCAGAACTGGGCTTCGCGCCCAGCAATCTGCAGGAACTCAAGATCCCCACCGGCATGTCCGGCGCCGAGGCGCTGCTGGAGGATTTCATGGGGCGTATTGGCGCCTACGGCACCGCACGCGACTTCCCGGCGGTGAAAGGCCCTTCCTACCTGTCGGTGCATCTGCGCTTCGGTACGCTCTCGATCCGCACACTGGCACGCGCGGCGATGCAGGCCATGCATGCCGGCCAGGGCGCGGCGGGGGCAGCGGTGTGGCTGTCGGAGCTGACCTGGCGCGATTTCTATTTCATGATCCTGCATCATCATCCGCGCGTGACCACGCAGTCCTTCAAGCCGGAGTACGACGCCATCCGCTGGGAACAAGGCCCGCATGCCGAGGAACTCTTCGCGGCCTGGTGTGAGGGTCGCACCGGTTACCCGCTGGTGGATGCGGCCATGGCCCAGATCAACCAGAGCGGCTACATGCACAACCGCCTGCGCATGGTGGTGGCCAGCTTCCTCACCAAGGACCTGGGCATCGACTGGCGCTGGGGCGAGAAGTATTTCGCGATCCACCTGAACGACTTCGACCTGGCGGCCAACAACGGCGGCTGGCAATGGGCCTCTTCCTCGGGCTGCGATGCCCAGCCCTACTTCCGCATCTTCAACCCGGTCACGCAGTCGGAAAAATTCGATCCCGACGGCAAGTTCATCCGCCGCTACCTCCCGCAACTGGCCAAGCTTTCCGACAAGCGCATCCATGCGCCCTGGACCGCCACACCCGATGAACGCATGAGCGCCGGCGTGACCCTGGGCCAGCACTATCCGCGCCCCATCGTCGACCACGCCCAGGCCCGGGCGCAGACGCTGGAACGCTATGCGGTGGTGAAGAAGACCGAGAAAGCCAGCGAGGCCGAATAAGAACATCAGGGCAGGTCGGTCACGCACGAAAAAAAAACCGGACTGCATGCAGTCCGGTTTTACATGAGGCGGGTGAATCGCTTATTCCGACATCACCGGCTCGACCTTGGCATCCTGGTCGAAGCGGATAGGTGGCACCCGGCGCACCATCCACAAGCCCACCAGAGACGCCACCACGGCAATCGCAATGCCCATGTGGATGGCGCCGACCAGCGCATCGCGCGCCGCATCCAGCAAGGCCGAACCATTGTGGCCGGCCTGCAGCAGACGGGCTAGCAGCACCGACTGGATATCGTGGTTGACCAGCACTTCGGGGTCGCTGAATTCCTTGAGCCACTGGGCGGCATGGTCGCCCTCCAGCGCCTTCTGCACGCCAGCGCCGTACATCTGGCTGACCAGCGTGCCGGTGATGGCCGTGCCCAGCATCCCGCCGATCATGCGCAGCGATTGCAACAGCGCCGTAGCGATGCCCAGGTGCTCGCGGCTGGCGGCCTGCTGGGCAAACACCGTCAGGTTGGGCAGGATCAGTCCCAGGCCGAAGCCGCCGGCCAGCATCACCGCCAACATGAAGCCGTTGCCGGTGCCGCGGTCACACAGCACCACACCCATACAGGATGCCGCCACCAAGGCATACCCCACGCTCATCATCAGGTTGGGATTGGGGATGCGCGTGATGATGCGGCCATTGACGATGCTGGCCACGGTAATACAGGCCACCAGCGGCGTGATCAAGAGGCCGGCGTCACGCGGGCTCATGCCGAAGCCACCCTGGAACAGCAGCGGCGCATACATCAGCATCGAAAACATGGAAAAGCCGGCCAGCACCGACAACGCGAACAGACTGGCCAGCGCGCGGTCGCGCATCATCTCGAAGGGCAGGATGGGCTGGGCGGCGCGCTGTTCCCACTTCCACAAGGCATAGAAGGCCACCGCCGACACCACCAGCAGGGTCAGCATGCCGGTCGTGATGCCGCGCTTGGGCAGCAGTTCCACCAGCAATTGCAGGCTGCCCAAGGCCAGCGAGATCAGCAGCGCACCGGGCCAGTCCAGGCGCATCTTGCCGGCATGCTGGATATGACGGATATGCGGCACGAAACGCCAGACGAAGAACAGCGAAATCACGCCGATGGGCAGGTTGCAGTAGAACACCCAGCGCCAGCCCAGTCCCTGGGTCAGGAAGCCGCCCAGCGAGGGGCCCACGGCGGTGGCGATGCCGAAGGCGGCCGAGAGGATGATCTGCCAGCGCAGGCGCACGCGCGGATCGGGGAACAGGTCGGCCACGGAGGCAAAACAGGTCCCCACCAGCATGCCCCCGCCGATGCCCTGCAAGCCCCGCGCCAGCACCAGGAACAGCATGCTGTCGGCCATGCCGCACAAGGCCGAAGCACCAACGAAGACCACGATGGACGCGATCACGAAAGGTTTGCGACCGAAGTAATCCCCCAGCCGCCCGAAGATGGGCACCGTGATCACCGAGGTCAGCAGGTAGGAGGTGGCCACCCAGGCATAGAGATCGAAACCCTTGAGTTCGGCCACGATGGTGGGCAGGGCGGTACCGACAATGGTCTGGTCCAGGGCCACCAGCATGATGACGAAGCAGATGCCCAGGGTGGCCAGCAGGGATTCGCGGAACGGCAGGACTTGGCCGCTGGAATGGGCGGCGTCGGTGTGGAGGGCCATGTTGCGGGGGAGAGGATCCGGAAAGTAGCGCTAGCGCCAAACCCCCATTCTAGCAATGCCGGGCAATTGCTGCCGGACAAGCCCGCACCTGCCTACAGCAGCAACTCGAAGCGCTGCTCGTTGAGCTTGATCCCCCAATGCGAGCCGGTCCGCTCTTCGGTCATCACGAAACCATGGCGCTGGCACAAGGCGTTGGCCACTTGCAGGCCGGCGAAGGTCCACAGGTAGACGGAGGGAAAATCCTGCTCGGCGGCAAAGCGCACCGCCTCGCCCAGCAAGGCATCACCGACGCCACGTCCGCGCAGCTTTTCCGACGCGATGAACCAGCGCAGTTCAGCGCCCTGCTCGCGGGCATGCTGGCCATCCAGGGTCAGGGAGCCTTCGACGCGGCCATGCACGGTGGCCGTCCAGAAACCATCCCGACTGTCGTCGTAGCGGCTCATGAAGGCCGACAGCTCGGTGGCGACGCGCGCCTCGGAGTAGACCCCGAAACTCCAGTTCTCGGTGTAGTAGGCGGCGTGCAACTCCGCCACGCGCCCGATGGCGCCTGGCAGGTAGCCGCGCCGGATGTGGATGTCGTCCATGGCTTGCCCCCGAACGGGCCGGCGGCATCAGCCAGGCGGCACCGCCGGCAGCTCGCCGGTGGCGCCGGATCCTGGCTCAGTCGCCGGCGATGGTCATGCTTTCCAGCAGGATGGAGCCGGTCTCCTTGGTGCCGCGGATCAGGGTGTCGTTGCCCACGGCGACGATCTGGCGCAGCATGTCCTTCATGTTACCTGCAATGGTGATCTCTTCCACCGGATACTGGATCACGCCGTTCTCGACCCAGTAGCCCGAGGCGCCGCGCGAATAGTCGCCGGTGACATAGTTCACGCCCTGCCCCATCAGCTCGGTCACCAGCAGGCCCGTACCCATCTTCTTCAGCATGCCCTTGAAGGTATCGGCCTTGGTGGTGAGGTCCGAACGCAGCGTCAGGTTGTGCGAACCGCCGGAGTTGCCGGTGGTCTGCATGCCCAGCTTGCGCGCCGAATAGGTCGACAGGAAGTAGCCCTGCACCACGCCATCCCTGACCACTTCGCGCTGGACGGTACGCACGCCTTCCTCATCGAAGGGGGCCGAGCCGACGCCGCCCACCACATGCGGATCTTCCACGATCTGGAGGTGATCCGGGAAGACCGGCTGGCCCAGCGAATCGAGCAGGAAGGTCGACTTGCGGTACAGCGCGCCGCCCGACACCGCCTGCACGAAGGCGCCCAGCAAGCCTGCCGCCAGCGGCGCCTCGAACAGCACCGGGCACTTGCGGGTGGTCAGCTTGCGCGCATTCAGGCGCGCCAGCGCGCGCTCGGCGGCATAGCGGCCGATGGCTTCGGGCTTGGCCAGCTGTTTCGGATCGCGCTTGGACGAATACCAGTCATCACGCTGCATGCCGCCGCCCTTGCCGGCGATGGGCGCCACCGAGATGGTGTGGCGCGAGAATGGGTAACCGCCCATGAAGCCACGCGAGTTGGCCGAGACGAAATGCGAGTGTTGCACGTAGACGCCAGCCCCTTCGCTGTTGCTGATGCGGGGATCGGTCTCCAGGGCGGCGCGTTCGCAGCGTTGGGCCAGCGCCACAGCTTCCCCGGCAGAAATATTCCACGGCGAAAACAGTTTGAGGTCGCGCGGCGCCATTTCCAGCATGTCGGCGTCGGGCAGGCCGGCGCAGTCATCGATGGCGGTGAAGCGGGCGATGTTGTAGGCCGCCTCCACCGTTTCCTTCAGGGCCTGCTGCGAAAAATCCGAGGTGCTGGCATTGCCGCGGCGCACCTGGCGGCCTTCTCCGAGGAACACCGTCACGCCGATGCCCTTGTCCTTGTTTTGCTCGATGGTCTCGATCTGGCCCCGTCTCACCCCGACGGACAGGCCGCTGCCTTCGCTGATATCGACGGCCGCATCCGAGGCGCCCTTCTCCTTGGCATAACGCAAGACATCCTGCGCCAACTGCTTCAACTGATCCTGACTGTGGGTGAATGGGGTATCGCTCATGAGCCTGTTTTCTCTGAAATGCGGGTAAAGCGGTTATCATAGCAGTCGTTAAGCTTTATTTCTCGAAGTCACGATATGCCCAATGCCAATCGCGGTGCTGTCGGATTCCAATCCAGCGAATTCGAACAGGAATATGACCGCCCCTCCAAGTCCCAACTCAAGCGCGAGATGGATGCCCTGCAAAAGCTGGGCGAAGCGCTGGTTGCCGAACCCCGCGACCGCGTCAAGCGCGTCCCCATGCCCGAGGACGTGCGCGACGCCATCCTCGAATGCCAGCAGATCAAGGATCACGAAGGCCGTCGCCGCCAGATGCAGTACGTGGGCAAGAAGATGCGCACCCTGGAAGCCGATGAACTGGCCCTCATCCAGAAGACCATCGACAGCTGGCACGGTGCCTCCAAGGCGGAGACCGCCGCCATGCACGCGCTGGAGCGCCGCCGCGAAAAGCTGCTGGCCGACGACCAGGCGCTGACCGAACTGCTGGACCGCCATCCCGAGGTCGACGCGCAACACATGCGCACGCTGATCCGCAATGCCCGCAAGGAGCAGGCCGAGAACAAGCCACCCAAGGCCTACCGCGAGATCTTCCAGATCCTCAAGCAGTTACAGGCCCAGGCTGCGTTGGCCAAGCGTGAAGCGGCCGAGGCTGACGGCGAGGAGCACGAGGACGATGACCGCTAAGCGCGAGCATCTGCTGGTGGGACTGGTGTCGATCTCGGACCGCGCCTCCGGCGGGGTCTATCAGGACCAGGGCATCCCGGCCCTGCAGGAATGGCTGGGCGCAGCCCTGGCCACGCCCTTCCAGGTGGAAACCCGCCTGATCCCCGACGAACGCAGCCAGATCGAGCAGACCCTGATCGACCTGGTCGATGTGACCGGATGCGACCTGGTGCTGACCACCGGCGGCACCGGCCCCTCGCGTCGCGATGTCACGCCCGAGGCCACGCTGGCCATCGGCACCAAGGAAATGCCCGGCTTTGGCGAACAGATGCGCCAGATCAGCCTGCAGTTCGTGCCCACGGCGATCCTGTCGCGCCAGGTGGCGGTGATCCGCGAAACCAGCGACCATGCCGCATTGGTACTGAACCTGCCGGGCCAGCCCAAGTCCATCCGCGAAACGCTGGAAGGCCTCAAGGATGAGGACGGCCGCGTCAAGGTGCCGGGCATCTTCGCCGCCATCCCCTATTGCATCGACCTCATCGGTGGCCCCTACATCGAGACCGTTGATGCCGTGTGCAAGGCCTTCCGCCCCAAGTCGGCCATCCGGCCGGCAATCACTCCGGCCGCCAGCTAAGCCGAAGACAGCCTTTCCCTGCCCGCGATAGGCAAACTGGTTGAGCTCGTTCTCAGTCGACGGACGCCAGCTGAACTGCACCACGAACAGGTATTGCTTACCCTGGAACACCCCCAGCACAGTGCCCTCGCCATAGGGGGCCGACGGCCCCACGCGCCCGCAGAAGCCGCCGCTGATGGCCGTGGGAATGTTGTTGGTCATCGTGACCTTCTGCCCCATCGCCGTGAAGCGTCCCGAACAATTGCGCTGCGCGCCTTGCAGTACCTCGCTCAAGGCCACCTGGGCCACGGTGAGGTTACGGGCCTGGATGTTGTTGACCAGACTGGCATCGGGGAAGGCGCGCCGCTGCACGCCCATATAGCCCTCCCGCCAGGAATCGTGGGCCTCGTTGGCCGGCAGGAAGTCGACCACGTATTCCCCGGCCGGATCGCCGTTCATGAAGGCCAGCCGCCAGCCGGACGGCGACGAGATCATCAGGTTCTCGCCAGCGGGCTGGAAGATCCGGCCCGTGACCTCGGCACCGGTCTGGCCCGGCACGGCCAGCGCCACAGCCAGGGCCAGGGAGGCGGCGCCAGTGGTGCGCATCAATCGCTTGAAAAACATCGTGCGGTTCCCTTCTCGACGTCGCAGCTTTTCTGCGGCGTTCATCGTATGATTACTGCCCTATGCGTTGAGCGCATCGCGGGCGAAAGCGTATTGTGCGCCGCCAGGGCGTCAGACACAAATCGCGTTCGCCTCCCTGCGCCGATGCAGTGACACGTCGTCATCACCACCCACCCCGACCTACAGGATCAGCAAGCACATGGCCGCCCAACTGGAAACGATACAGATCGATACCGCCCCCCCCCCCCCCCCCCCCCGCCTCAGGGTGCCCCGCCCGGGCGCC
>QFZN01004947.1_pt1 | contig 65161 bp, 56 predicted proteins | sample 1740101 | NCBI WGS metagenome assembly QFZN01 (sample SAMN09210849, study PRJNA391713) | Ciliate metagenome, whole genome shotgun sequencing project. | isolation source: combination of 50 Heterometopus sp. ciliate cells from an enrichment culture... | host: Heterometopus sp. ...
GATCAGAAAAATAGTTTGAGCGAAGCGAATCTATTTTTCCCACTTGTTACCCCACTCCGTCGGGAACCCTCCGAAGGAGGGCTGGCTCTTAGGGGGCCGTTTTCTTTGCTTACTTTCTTTGGCGGGCCAAAGAAAGTGAGCGGCTGCCGGGCCGCCCCCGGCGCTCCGCTGTGACCGGAGAAAGATAAGAATTAAGCTAGAGCGCACACAAGCATTCTGTGCAGACTACCCAAGAACCCTAAAAATAAAAAAAGTATTACTCCCTCAACATACCAAAAACCAACCGCACCAGTTCATCCTCAAACTGCCTGGTTCCCAGCAGGGGTGATTCTTCCAGGGAAGCACTGCGAATCACCCCCATCACCGCCCGAGTCAACACAAACATGGCCGCAGCAGAGGGCGCCCGAAAGCCCGGCGCATCGACCTGAGCCAATGCGACGGCCACATGTTCAGCCCCTTCGCGCATGGCCTGCATGATGTTCTCGTGATGGTCCATACGCCAGGCCAGCCGGATCATGGAGCGCTTGAACGGCCCGCCCGCCCCGAAGGCTTCGATGAGGAAGCGAAGCCGTTCACGGATGATGCGTTCAGGCGCGACGCCGGCAGCGACGGCCTTCTGCATGGAAGCCTGCATCTCATCCATGACGCGTCGCCGTCCGCGATGGATCATGGCCAGCAGGATGGCTTCCTTGGTCGGGAAATACTGGTACAGCGTCCCGATGGAAAACCCGGCTCGTTCGGCAATCCGGTTGGTGGTCAACTGGGTCTCGCCATGTTCATCGACTAACTGAGCAGTGGCATCGAAAATGGTCTCGATGGTGCGTTGCGCGCGATCCTGCACCGGCTGCTTGCGCATGGCCTGCGCGGCTTGCGGCGTTTTTTTCCTGTGCGACAGTGCCATGGCGAAAAACTGAGTCCGAAACGAGTTGAGGGCGATGCATCGAAACTGAATAATGCTCATATTTAGCCGATACATCAATGCCTGTCGAACACACCATGACCACCCCACCGCTCACCGATCTGCCCGTCCGCAAACTCAGCATCGACCTCGCCAGCGGATTCGCACGCCATTGGCACGGTGGCGATGCGTATCGCAGCATGTATTTCAATGCGCTGTCGATGAGCTTTCCGGTCGGCGAGCAGTTCTTCATCGACTCGGTGCGTGCCGGTGTGGCGGTGCTGGAGGATACGCAGCAACACGCTGCCTTGCGCGCGCTGTGCGTGCAGTTCATCGGGCAGGAGTCCACGCACCGCCACCTGCATGGGCTATACAACCGTCATCTGGAAGGGCAGGGTCTGCGCAACCGCTGGCAGCATTGGGCACAGCGACGGGTCGAGCGCTGCCGGCGCATCGGCCTGTCGCCGCTGAACCAGCTGGCCGTGACCGCCGCCTATGAGCATTTCACCGCCGTGCTGGCCGATGCCACGCTGCGTTACCAATGGATGGACGGTGCCGAGGAAAAGCTGCAGCGGATGTGGAACTGGCACGCCGCCGAGGAGATGGAGCACAAGACCATCGCCTTCGATCTCTACCGCGTCCTGGGGGGCGGTAGCCTGCGACGCATTGCATGGTATGCCTATATGTTTGCCATCTTTGCCACCGAGAGCACCTGGCAGACCCTGGACAACCTGCGTCGCGACCGCAGCCTGTGGCGGCTGGCGACCTGGCGATCAGCCTGGCACTTCTGGTGCGGCGAGCAGGGCATGCTGCGGCGTTGCACCGGGCCGCTGCTGGCTTACCTCAAGCCGGGATTCCATCCCGACGATGACGACAACCGCGCCCTCAGCGCGCAATGGCTGGCGCGCTACAGCGCCTACTGGACGCGCCTCAAGTAAGCCCCAAGGGCGTCACCGGCTGCATGAGCTCACACCATGCCCAGCATGGCTTCCAGGTCTTCGTCCTCGCCTTGCGGGGTCGACATGTCCAGCACCGCCTCGATGTGATGCAGGTGTTCCAGCATGGTGGCGACGGCATCTTCGGTGCGGCCTTCGGCGATGGCATCTATGATCTCGCCATGCTCGTCGTGGGTGCAGGCCGGCACCGTCGGTGAATCGTAGAGCACGATGATGAGACAGGTGAGCGAGGCCAGTTCGCGCATCATCTTGCTCATGACCGGGTTGTCCACCATGTCGGCGATGCGGATATGGAATTCACCCGAGAGACGGATGATGGCGCGCCGGTCATTGCTGGCGCGTGCGCGCGCTTCTTCTTCCACGTGGGCGCGCAATTGGGCGATGTGCTCGGGTCGGGTGTGCTCGCACAGGTGGCGCAGCAGCGCCGGTTCCACCAGGCGCCGGGCGGCGAAGATGTTGCGCGCTTCTTCCGGTGTCGGGCTGGCCACGAAGGCGCCGCGATTGGGGATGGTGGCGATCAGGCCCTCATGCGCCAACCGCGCCAGTACCTCGCGCACCCGGGTGCGATTGACGCCGAAGATCCCCGCCAGCTTTTCTTCTACCAGCTTGGTGCCGGGCGTGAGCCGGTGTTCCATGATCGAACCCAGGATGCGTTCGTAGATCGCGTCGCCCGCCATGGGGCGGGTGGTGAACACCTGGCCCGGCAGCGGACTGCTGTCCGGATTGTCTGGCCGGGTCGCTTTCTTGCGGGGGCTTGCTGCGGTGCTGGTGCTCATGTCGTCTCGGCGCTCGCGCGGGCGCTGGTGGTCTCTGTGGGCGTCATGATAACGGAAAATTGTGGAAAATGATTGTCACAAAAGTCTAAATCACTCAAGACAAAATTGGTGCATCCTGTCTGCACTTGGCTGGGGCGGATTCCCGTTGCAGCGCCATCGGCAGGGGCGTGTTTGGTGCGGGCAGGGTGATTTTTCCTTTTGGCAACAAGCCGTCGGATGAGCTAGAAGCCAGTACAGGAAAGACTTGCAGGAGGTTTTTTCATCACCCGGGACAGGGTATTCCGGTGCTGGCACAGCACTTGCATAAATGGTGGCAATAGATTTTTGGATTGTCACAATTTAACGGTCCGCCATTCACCCCTGGGAGAAAACGATGCAAAAGCCGATGCAAAAGCAAGTCCGCAAGTCCCCGTCCGGCCTGTTCTTCAAGGCCGCCACGCTGGCCGTGCTGTTGGCCTGTGGCAGCCTGGCTGCTGGCTCGGCTGCGGCGCAGTCCAAGCCGAAGATCAAGCTGGCCTATGCCAAGTGCGCGCACTGCATGGCGATGTCGATGGTGCCGGCACTGGCGCAGAACGTGGACATCGAGGGCATCAATTTCACCGCCGGCAGCGATGCGTTGACGGCGCTGGTATCCAAGAGCGTCGATATCGCCCAGGTGACTTACCTGGCCTATGTCAGTGGCCTGGACAAGGGCTTCGACCTGGTGGCGGTGTCGGGCCAGGTCAATGGCGGTTCCGAGATGCTGGTGGGCAAGGACAGCAAGCTGGCCTCCGATGACTGGGCCGGGTTGAAGAAGCTGATCGCCGAGTACAAGGCCCAGGGCAAGCCCTTCCGCATCGCCGCCTCGCGCGGTAACGCACAGGACTTGCACATGCGCGGCGAACTGGCCGGCCATGGCATCGATCCTTCCAAGGACGTGCAGTTCGTCAATATCCCCAATCCCTCCGATCACGCAGCGGCGCTGTCGCGCGGCGAGGTGGAACTGATCTGCTCGGTCGAACCCTTTGCCTCGCAGATCCGCATGACCGGCGTGGGCAAGCATTTCGCCTATCCGTATGACCAGGCGGCGGGGCGCCTGACCAACCTGATCGTGACGCGCTCGGATGTGATCAAGGAGCATCCGGCCGAGGTCAAGGAGACCGTCGCGGCCGTGGTCAGGCTGGTCGATGGCTTGCAGAAGGACAAGCAGGGCTGGATCAACAGCATCGTCAAGGGCACCGGCCTGGATCCCAAGATCGCCACCGAGGCGCTCAGCAACGCCTATCCCGACTATCGCATGTACCGCACCCAGACCAAGGCCATCGCCGTGATGATGAAGGACCTCAGGTACGTCTCCAGCGATGTCTCGTCCTTGGCCGAGAAGAACATGGACTACAGCTTCCTGATGAGTGTCACCGGCAAGCCCAAGACCGAACTCGGTTATTGATCCGCGCATCCGCAAGCACACGAGGAAGGAATCATCATGAGTGGATGGAAGCATTCCCTGTCGGAAGCGAAGTGGCGCTTTGCCGTGCCGCTGTTGCTGGTCTTGTCCTGGGAGGCGTTCTCCCGTTCGGGGATGATCCCGGCCTCGCTGCTGCCGGCGCCGTCGCGGGTCTTCGCGACTTGGATGGACTGGATCTTCGGCATCAACGAGTCGGCCCAGGACAGCAGCGGCAAATGGATCTATGACGCCATGGCCAGTTGCCTGCGCGTCACCGCCGGTTACCTGATCGCCGCGGTCTCGGGCATCGCCCTGGGCGTGGCCATCGGCTGGTGGCGCTGGGTCGAGCGTGCCATCGAGCCCACCGTGCAGATGCTGCGACCGGTGCCGCCGGTGTCGTGGATCCCGCTGGCCATCATCTGGTTCGGCATCGCCAACAAGCCGGCCATCTTCCTGGTGTTCCTGGGGGCTTTCTTCCCCATCCTGATGAACACCGTGCATGGCGTGAAGACGGCCGACCGCAACCTCCTGCGCGCGGCGGCCATGGCCGGGGCGCGCCAGGGCCAGCTACTGCGCTTCGTGATCTTGCCGGCGGCCATGCCCAGCATCTTCGCGGGCTTGCGCATCGGCATCGGCAGCGCCTGGATGCTCACCGTCACGGCCGAGATGGTGGCGGTCAAGAGCGGTCTCGGCTATGCGCTGTGGGATTCGTATTACTTCCTGCGCTACGACCTGGTGATCGCCGCCATGATCAGCATCGGCCTGCTGGGCTTCCTGGCCGACTGGATCCTGAAGCAGATCATGAACTCCATGTTGCGCTGGCAGCATGTCTCCACCGTGCAGGGCAAGGGCTGAGCCGGCTCCTGTCCTGGCTGCACGCACCGACCAAGGAAAACACATCATGGCATTCATCGAATTGAACGACATCGTCAAGGTCTTCAAGGACCGCAAGCGCGGCACCGACATGCTGGCCATCGACCACGTCAGCCTGAAGCTGGAGAAGAAGGAATTCCTCTGCCTGCTGGGCCCCTCGGGCTGTGGCAAGTCCACGCTGCTGAACATGATCGCCGGCTTCGAATTTCCCACCAGCGGCGAGGTCAAGGTGGCCGGGCGCACCATCACCGGGCCGGGTGCCGACCGTGGCATGGTGTTCCAGCAGGCCAACCTGATGCCCTGGTTGCCAGTGTGGGACAACGTCGCCTTCTCCCTCAAGCTGCAGGGCAAGAGTGCGGCCGAGCGGCGCGCGGCGGCCCAGCCTTTCATCGAGACGGTCAAGCTCAAGGGCTTCGAGAACCATTATCCCAGCGAGCTCTCCGGCGGCATGGCGCAACGCGTGGGGATCGCCCGTGCCTTGCTGCAGAACCCCTCGGTGATCCTGATGGACGAACCCTTCGCCGCCCTCGACGCCCAGACCAAGATGGAAATGCAGGAAGAACTGGTGGCCCTGTGGCAGCGCTACGAGGGCACCATCGTCTTCGTCACCCATAGCGTGGACGAGGCGCTGATCCTGGCCACCAAGGTGGCGGTGATGACCCACCGTCCGGGCCGCATGCGCGAGCTGATCGACATCGACCTGCCGCGTCCGCGCGATACCACCACCCAGGAATTCAACCACGCCAAACGCCACATACTGGGCCTGATCCGCGAGGAAGCGGCGCTGGCCCATGCCGATGCCGCCCTGCTGGCGGCCTGAAAGGAAACCCCATGACCCAACGCACCCTGCTCGGCATGCTCACGCCGTCCTCCAACACCACGCTGGAACCGGTGACCACGGCCATGCTGGCTGACCTCCCCGAGGCCAGTGCCCACTTCGGGCGTTTTCGCGTCACCGAGATCGCCCTGTCCAACCAGGCGCTGGCGCAGTTCGATGACAGCGAGATCCTGCGCGCTGCCGAGCTGCTGGCGCATGCCAAGGTCGGCAGCATCGGCTGGAACGGGACTTCCTCCGGCTGGCTCGGCTTCGAGGCCGATGAACGGCTGTGCGCCCGCATCACCGAGGCCACCGGCATCCCGGCCTGCACCTCGGTATTGGCCTTGAACGAGATCTTCGATCTCACCGGGGTGAAGCGCTTCGGCCTGGTGACACCCTACCTCGACGATGTGCAGGCCGCCATCATCGCCAACTATGCCGGCGCCGGCTACGAGTGCGTGGCTGAGCGTCATTTGCGCAAGCAGGACAATTTCTCCTTCTCCGAAGTAGGGGCCGAGGAACTGCGTGCCATGGTGCGCGAGGTGGCTCGCGACAAGCCACAGGCCATCACCATCTTCTGCACCAACCTGCGCGGCGCACCGCTGGTGGAAGAACTGGAGCGCGAAGTCGGCATCCCCATCTACGACACCATTTCCACGGTGGTGTGGAAGTCGCTGAAGCAGGCCGGTGCCGATCCCTCACGCATCCGCCACTGGGGCAGCCTGTTCCGCGACGTGGCGTGATGCCACGCCATATTGGTCATATCAAAAGGAAGACGGATGGATAGCTTTGACCTGGTGATTCGCAACGGTACGGTGGCGACCGCCTCCGACCTGATGCAATGTGACGTCGGCATCAAGGATGGCAAGGTCGCCATGCTGGGGCGCGATCTTCCGCGCGGCCGCGAAGAGATCGACGCCAGCGGCAAGTTGGTACTGCCCGGTGGCGTCGATGCGCATTGCCACCTGGACCAGCCGATGGAAGAGGGCCTCAGGATGGCCGATGATTTCAGGAGCGGCACGCTCTCGGCCGCCTGCGGCGGCACCACCACGGTGATCCCGTTTGCGGCGCAGGCCAAGGGGGGCTCGCTGCGGGCCGCGGTGGAGGACTACCATCGCCGCGCCGAGGGGCGTGCCGTGATCGACTATGCCTTCCACATGATCGTCAGCGATCCCAGCGAGAAGGTCTTGAAGGAAGAACTGCCGCAGCTGGTGCGGGAGGGCTATACCTCCTTCAAGATCTACATGACCTATGACGATCTCAAGCTCAACGATCGCCAGATCCTCGACCTGCTGGCCCTGGCGCGGCGCGAGGGGGCGCTGGTGATGGTGCATGCGGAAAACGCCGATTGCATCGGCTGGCTGACCGAGCAGCTGGAAGCCGCCGGCCTGACCGCGCCCAGGTACCACGCCCATTCACGCCCGATGCTGGTGGAGCGCGAGGCCACACATCGCGCCATTGCGCTCTCGGAGCTGGTGGATGTGCCCATCCTGATCGTGCATGTCTCGGGCAAGGAAGCCATCGAGCAGATCCGCTGGGCGCATGGTCATGGCCTGCGCATCCACGCCGAGACCTGTCCGCAATACCTGGTGCTGACCGCCGATCACCTGGACGATGGCTACCATGGCGCCAAGTGCGTCTGCAGTCCGCCGCCGCGCGACAAAGCCAACCAGCAGTACGTCTGGGATGGCCTGGCCAGTGGGCTGTTCACGGTGTTCTCGTCGGATCATGCGCCGTTCCGCTATGAGGATCCACAGGGCAAGAAGCCGGGCGGCAAGGAAGTGCCTTTCCGCTACATTCCCAACGGCACGCCCGGGCTGGAGACGCGCATGCCCATCCTGTTCTCGGAAGGGGTGGTCAAGGGACGCATCGATCTGAACCGCTTCGTCGCCCTGACCGCGACCGATCCGGCCAAGATGTATGGCCTCTATCCACGCAAGGGCACGATTGCCATTGGCAGCGATGCCGATATCGCCCTCTGGGATCCGCATCGTCAGGTCACTGTCAGCAATGCCATGTTGCACCATGACGTCGACTACACCCCCTACGAGGGCATGCAGCTGACTGGCTGGCCGGTCATGACGATCTCGCGCGGCGAGGTGGTGTGGAACGATGGCAAGGTCACCGATGCCTTCGGCCGGGGCCAGTTCCTGCCCTGTGGCTTGCCGGATCCGGCGCGGCCAAAACAACAGATTCCTTGATGAGAACAAAATATAAACAATTTATCGACTATTTATAGGTTACTCTTCAGAAGGACAGTTTGTCGGCCGTAATACAGATGGGGGAGGGGACATCATGCATTGCCGGACAGCAAATCGCGCTTGCGTGGTCGTGTCATCCCGCCATTTTTCCAATGACCACCTCCACCGCCCATGATGAACAATCTCTCGCTGAAGAAAAAACTCTGGCTTCCCCTGGTGTTTTCCTGGATGGCCTTGCTGTTCCTCTCGGTCTGGCATGCCTACCAGACCCGTGACCTGCAGATCGCCGAGCGCCAGCGCGGCTTGGAGGACGTCACCGAGATGGCCTATACCACCGTGGCCGGCTACGCCAAGCTGGAAGCCGACGGCAAGTTGTCCCATGAGGAGGCGCAGAAGGGGGCCATCGCCCGCGTGCGCGACCAGCGCTATACCGGCGACGGCTATGCCACGTTGGTGGGCGCGGATTCGACCATCGTGATGCATCCCATCAACAGCAAGCTCGATGGGCGCAACATGATCGATTTCAAGGATGCCAAGGGCAATCCGCTCTACAAGATGATCGCCGCCGCCGGGGCCTCGGCCACCGGCAAGGGTTACCTGGAATACTGGTGGCCGCGTCCAGGCAGCGACAAGCCCAGTCCCAAGATGGGCTTCGTCAAGCGCTTCAAACCCTGGAACTGGGACCTGATCTGTAGCGTGTATTCGGACGATATCGAAGCCGATTTCCGTCGCGCCCTGATCCAGGCCGTGGTGGTGCTGGTGGCCTTGGGCCTGCTGCTGTCGGTGATTGCCGCGCTGGTGTCGCGCAATATCTTCCGCTCCATCGGTGGCGAACCCACCGAGGCCGCCGAGATGGCCCGCAAGATCGCCGCCGGCGACCTGACCGGCAACATCCACACCGCCGGTGGCGACAACCAGAGCCTGGTGGCGGCGGTGGCCTATACCCGTGACCGCCTGGTCGATACCGTGCAGGGCATCCAGAACGCGACCGAGTCCATCAAGACCTCGGTCGATGAGATCGCCAACGGCAACATGGACTTGTCCAACCGCACCGAGCAGCAGGCCGGTTCGCTCGAGGAAACCGCCTCGGCCATGGAGGAGCTGACCTCCACCGTCAAGCAGAACGCCGCCAACGCCCAGCACGCCAACGAGCTCGCCTCCAGCGCTGCCAAGGTGGCCATCCAGGGTGGCGACGTGGTGGGGCAGGTGGTCGATACGATGGCCTCCATCAATGCCTCTTCGCGCAAGATCGTCGATATCATCAGCGTCATCGATGGCATCGCCTTCCAGACCAATATCCTGGCCCTGAACGCCGCCGTGGAAGCGGCGCGGGCTGGCGAGCAGGGCCGCGGCTTTGCCGTGGTGGCTTCCGAAGTGCGCTCGCTGGCGCAGCGCTCGGCGGCCGCTGCCAAGGAAATCAAGCAACTCATCGATGACTCGGTGGGCAAGGTCGATGCCGGTACCCAGCTGGTGCAGCAGGCCGGGCAGACCATGCAGGAAGTGGTCTCCAGCATCCAGGGCGTCTCTACCGTGGTCAACGAGATCGCCACCGCCAGCCACGAGCAAAGCTCGGGCATCGAGCAGGTCGGCGAGGCCATCGTGCAGATGGACGAGACCACCCAGCAGAATGCCGCCCTGGTGGAGCAGGCTGCCGCCGCCGCCCAGTCACTGCAGGAGCAGGCAGACAAGCTGGTGCGCCTGGTGGGGGTGTTCACGCTGGATCGCACGAGCCGCGCTGTTGCACCACACTAGAGCTTGATACCGTTTGCACCGGGAAGTGGCGCATGCTGCGCCAAATTGGTTTGCACGAATAAATAATTTGAATAATTAGGTTTTGCAGCAGGAAATGCTGCAAACCATGTTTCCCGGTGTCAAATACGGCAGCACTATTTGCCGTCTCTTCTCTACCATGAAGGCCGTTTGGATGCGCTGCAACATGCATCGGACGGCCTTTTTCATGGCCGCTTCCGCATCGCTGGCGCTCCGTTGTCTTCCCTGGAGTCAAGATGTCCACCGCCACCGTCGCGCCACGTTCCGTTTCCCTTCAGCACCCGCCGATGAGCCGCCTGTTCCTGGTGTGCGTGGTGCTGGCCATCTGCATCTGGGGCGGCAACTGGCCGGTGATGAAGTTCGGCAGCCAGTTCATCCCGCCGCTGTGGTTCGCCGCCAGTCGCTTCCTGTCGGCGGCGATCCTGAGTTTCATCATCGCTGCCGTGCTGGGCAAGTTGCGCCTGCCGACCCGCCAGGAGTGGCCGGTGGTGGCCGGCGTGGGTGTGCTGCAGATGGGCCTGTTCACGGCCCTGGTGACCGGCGCCCTGCATTTCGTCATGCCGGGCCGGGCTTCGCTGATCGCCTATGCCACCTCGATCTGGGTGGTGCCGGGCGCGGCCCTGGTGTTGAAGCACAAGCTGAGCAGCCAGCAATCGGCGGCGACCGTGTGCAGCTATGCGGGGATCGCCGTGATCGTGCTGCCGGCGTTGTTGCATGCCGACCTGCACAGCATGATCGGCTACCTGATGCTGGGCGCGGCCTCGCTCTCGTGGGCCATGAACATCCTGCAGATCAAGCTCACGCCGGGCGTGAAGCTGGACTTCGACCTCTTGCCCTGGCAGACGTTGGTGGCGGCGGTGCCGCTGTGCGTACTGGCCTTGGCCGTCGATGGCGCGCCGGTGTTCCTGCACAATCCGCATGCCTGGGGCGTGATCGCCTATACCGGTCCGCTGGCCACGGCCCTGACCTTCCTGATCGTATTGCAGATGACCCAGCGCCTCTCGCCCGTGACCGTGTCGGTGTGCATGCTGGGCGTGCCGGTGGTGGGACTGACGCTGTCGTCGCTGGTCTTCGGTGAGCAGCTCTCGCCGGACCTGCTGGTGGGCATGGGCCTGCTGTGCCTGGGGCTGGTATTGCCGGCATTGCCGTCGCTGGGCATGCGCCGCCTGGCGACCAAGGGCTGATTGCGTCGGCCCTAGCGGTCGGTCAGATAGCGGGCGATGCGTTCGCCCAGCAGTTCGCGCAGGGCCCGCACGGTGGGTGACAGGCTCATGCGGTGGGTACAGACCAGGTTCAGTGGCGAGGCTTCGCCGTCGTAGTCCGGCAGTAGCGCTTCCAGCTTGCCATTGCGCAGGTCGGCCAGCACATCCAGGCGCGACTTGTAGGCGATGCCGCGCCCATCCACTGCCCAGCGATGCACCATCTCGCCATCGTCGCAGACGCGGTCGCCGCTGACTTGCACCTGCAACGGCGCGCCATCCTGGAAGAATCCCCATTGCGAATGCAGCATGTCCGAGAGCAGGTAGCGCAGGCAATTGTGCTGGCGCAGGTCGGCCGGCGTGCGTGGCCGTCCGTGGCGCGCCAGGTAGTCGGGCGAGGCGCACAGCACGCGGCGGTTGTCGGGGGCCAGCGGCAGCGCCACCAGGCTGGAATCCTCGGGCGGGCTGTAACGGATCGCCACTTCTACCGGCTGGCGGAACATGTCGGCCACGCGATCGCTGATGCGCACCTGCAGGCTCACCGCCGGATGCTGGGCCTGGAACTCGTCCAGCCATTGGCACATCAGGTTGCGGCCGAAGTCCGAGGGCACCGACAGCGACAGGTTGCCACCGACCACGCGGCGGCCATGGGCCACGGCATCGCGTCCGGCATTGACTTCGGCCAGGGCGTTGCGGGCGTATTGCAGGTAGCGCTCGCCATCGGGCGTCAGGCGCAGGCTACGGGTGGAACGCGCCAGCAGGCGCGCGCCCAGTTCGCCTTCCAGGCGTTTCATGGCGGCGCTGGCCACCGCCGGGGTCACGTCATGCTGGCGGGCGGCGGCCGAGAGGCTGCCGTTGTCGGCGGCGCAGACGAAGATGGCAAGGTCTTCCAGTCGGATCATGGTGGTCGGGAAAATCGGGCAGGGGCTTTATTTTACTTTCAAAAATATTTTGAAAATGTTTCTGTCGCCTTCCGCTTTTTTGAAACCGGAGGATGGCCGATGATGCCCTCCAGAGAGATTGCCGATCTCCCCGCAACCCGATTACTTTTTGAAGGAAATTCCATGAGCCTCCTCCAGTTCGCCCGCAAGCGCCACTCCACCAAGGCCTTCGATCCCAGCCGCAAGATTCCCGCCAACGTCATCGCCGAACTGCGTGAATTGCTGCGCCTGGCGCCGTCGTCGGTCAATTCGCAGCCCTGGCATTTCGTGCTGGCCTCCAGCGATGCCGGTAAGGCGCGCGTGGGCAAGGCGGCCGAAGCCGGCTATCCCTACAACCTGCCCAAGATCCTCAATGCCTCGCACGTGCTGGTGCTGTGCGCCCGCACCGGCATCAGCGAACCGCACCTGGAGGCCCTGCTGGAGAAGGAACAAGCCGATGGCCGCTTCGCCACCCCCGAAGCGCGCGACGGCCAGCGTGGCTCGCGCCTGATGTACAGCAATCTGCATCGCTATGAACTGAAGGACGCCCAGCACTGGATGGAGAAGCAGGTCTACCTGGCCCTGGGCACGCTGCTGCTGGGTGCGGCCGCGCTGGAAGTGGATGCGGTGCCGATGGAAGGCTTCAATGCCAAGGTACTGGACGAGGAGCTGGGCTTGCGCGAGCAGGGCTTCACCAGTGTGGTGCTGGTCGGCCTGGGCTACCACGGTGCCGACGACTTCAATGCCAAGCTGCCCAAGTCGCGCCTGGCGGCCGAGACGGTCTTCACCGAACTCTGAGACGCCGGGTCCCTATGACCTGACTTCCGCTCGGCTTCTCTGCGCCGCCGCTTCCCCGTGATCTGACTACCGTTCGGCCTGAGTAGGCCCCCTGGGGCCGTATCGAAGGTGCGCTCCCTCCGTGCGCCTTCGATACGCGGCTGCGCCGCTACTCAGGACGAACGGCCGGCAGTGTTGCGATGATCGTGGACACAGCTCAAACAGGCGAGCTCAGATGTGCATGTTCAGATTTGCGTGTTTCAGATTTGCGCATTTCAGACCTGATTGATCAGCGCATTGGCCGCCTGCTGCAAGGCCGGCAGGATACGCCCCAGCGCCTGTTCCCGCGATTCGGTGGCCATCGGGATGCTCAGGCTCAATGCGCCGATCACCTTGGCATGCCGGTTCTTGAGCGGCACCGCGATGCCGCGCACGCCGGTCTGCAATTGCTGTTCCACCAGCGCGTAGCCGAGTTGCCGGGCACGCGCGATTTCCTCGTAGAGCCGGTCGGGATCGGTGATGGTGTGCGGGGTGAAGGGCGTCATGGGGCAACTGGCCAGCCATTCCCGCACCTGCGGCTCGGGCAGGGCGCCCAGCATCACGATGCCCGGTGAGGCCAGTTGCGCCGGCACCCGCGCGCCCAGCACGAAGCCGGTGGTCATCACGCGGGTAGCGCCGTTGCGGGCGATGAAGACCAGGTCCCAGCCATCCAGCACGCTGGCATAGACGGCCTCGCCGGTCTGGCCGGTGATCTGTTGCAGGAAAGGCTGCAGGATGCGCGGCAGCGGTGCCGAATCGAAATAGGACCAGCCCACCTTGAGCACGCGTGGTGTCAGCGTAAAGGTCTTGCCTTCGCTGTGCAGGTAGCCCAGGTGTTCCAGCGTCAGCAGGTAGCGCCGCGCGGCAGTGCGCGACAGGCCGGTGCGGGCGGCTACCTGGGCCGAGGTCATGCGCTGGTTGTCGTAGTCGAAGGCTTCCAGGATCAGCAAGCCCTTTTCCAGTCCGGCGATCCAGTCGCGTCGTGACAGCCCACCTTTGTTGTGCTCGCCGCCCTCGCCGCCCTCCTCGGACGCGGGCAGATTCTCTTCCTGGCTCATCGCCTCCTCCTCATACCCACATCATCAAGGTATTGGCCGTGGTCTGCAGTGCCGGCACGCCGCGCGAGATGGCGTCCTCGCGCGGGCAGGCGGCGATGTTGGAGGTCACGCTCAGGGCGCCGATGACACGGCCGTTGCGGTTCTTGACCGGGATGGCGATGCCGCGCATGCCCATCTCGAACTGGTTCTCGGTGATGCCATAGCCCTGCTTGCGCATGGTGAGGATCTCCTTGAACAGCGCGGCCTTGTCTGTGACCGCCATGTGGGTGTGGGGGATCAGCGTGACACGGTCCAGGTAGGCCTCTATCTCGGCATCCTCGCGGGTGCCCAGCAGCACGCGGCCGGCGGTGGTGGTGTAGGCCGGCAGGCGGGTGCCGGGCTCGAAACCGGCATTGACCAGTTGCGCCGCCGTGACCCGCGTCACATAGACGATCTCGTCGCCATCGAGCAGGGAGAAATTGGTCGATTCCTGCAATTGCTGGGTCAGCCGCTGCAGAAAGGGGACCACCGCGCGCGGCACCCGCGCCGACTCCAGGTAGGACTGGCCGAGATTCAACAGGCGCGGCATGAGCCAGAACTTCTTGCCGTCCGAGGCCGCCATGCCGGTATGCACCAGCGTGAGCAGGTAACGCCGTGCGGCGCTGCGGGTCAGGCCCACGCGCTCGGCCACTTCACTGGCGGTCAGCTGCGGCGAATCGCTGTCGAAGGCGGTGATGACGTCGAATCCCTTCATCAGGCCTTCGATCAGGTCACGCTTCTGGATGTCTATTTCTATGGGGCTTTGGTCGATCATCGTAAAAAAAAACCGATAAATGAGTGATTGGCGAACATTTTGCGCGATTATCGCACGCTTTTACTTGATTCGATCTTTTTGCAAGCTGATGGCTTGGCTATACTCGCCTCCGAGACAAATCATCGGGATCATGATGAACACCATAGAAAACAATCCTGTCCCCACCAATCCGCTGGGCATCGATGGCATCGAGTTCATCGAATACGCCACCACCGAGCCGCTGGCGCTGGGTGCGGTGCTGGAGCGCATGGGCTTCGAACAGGTCGGCCGCCATCGTTCGCGCGAGGTGGTGCTCTATACCCAGGGCGAGATGAATGTGATCGTCAATGCCGACGTCGCGGCCCGGGCCGGATTCGACAACGACGTCCAGTCTACCAACCTGAGCGCCATCGCCCTGCGCGTGCGCGACGCCAACGAAGCCTATCGCCGCGTCACCGAGCTGGGAGCCTGGGGCATCCCGACCCGTGCCGGGGCGATGGAGCTGAACATCCCTGGCGTGCATAGCTGCGGTGACTCCATCCTCTATTTCGTCGACCGCTATCGCGACTTTTCCATCTACGACGTCGATTTCAAGCCGTCCAGCCAGGAGCGCCGCAAGACCACGGCCCTGGCTGGCATGCACTTCTTCGGACTGGTGCAGGCGGTGCGTCCGGATCGGCTGCGCGAGTGGATCGACTTCTATTCGACCCTGATGGGTTTCAGCGTGCTGCCGGAGGGCCAGTTCTTCGGCATCCTGCCCAAGGGCAGCCTGCTGGTCAGCCCTTGCCGCCAGTTCTATATCCAGCTGGTGGAGCCGCCCGAAGGCACCGAGGACATCCATTGGGACGAAGAATTGCTGCGCCTGGGCCTGGGCGCGCCCGATGTGCTGCAGGCGGTACGGCAGTTGCAGGAGCGCGGCGTGGTCTTCGTCGACCGTGCGCCCACCCAGGTCAGCGAGCGCGGTGCGCTCACCCAGCTCTACAAGGGCGGCGTCAGTTTCGAACTGGTGCGCAGCCAGAAAGACAGGAAGTGAAGTCATGAAGGAAATCACAGGAACCACGCGCATCTTCCCGGTCATCGGCTGGCCGGTGGAGCAGGTCAAGGCGCCCACGCTGTTCAACGCCTATTTCAAGCATCACGACCTGGATGCCCGCGTCATCCCGTTCAAGATCGAGCCGGAGCGCTACTGCGAGGCGGTGCGCATGTTCATGAAGACCGAGAACGTGGGCGGTATCTTCGTCTCCATCCCGCACAAGCGCATGACGCTGGACGCGGTCGACCAGGCCACCCTGCGCGCCCGCGTGGCCGGTGCCTGCAATGCGGTCTATCGCGATGCCGACGGCGTCATCCGGGGCGACCTGATCGATGGCGAGGGCTTCATCCGCGCCCTGGCGCGTACCGTGGGCGACGCGCCGCTGGTATGGAACCGCACCCGCGCCCTGGTGGTGGGGACCGGTGGCGTGGGCTGCGCCATCGTGGCCTCGCTGGCGGCGCAGGGCGTGGCCGAGATCTGTGTCTACGACACCCACCGCGCCAGTGCCGAGGAACTGCTGGCACGCGTGCAGGAAGCCTTCCCGGCGACCCGGGTGCGCTTTGCCCAGCCCGATGCCACTGGCTTCGACCTGCTGGTGAACTGCACGCCGCTGGGCATGCATGTGGGCGACCCCATGCCTTTCGCGCTGGAAGGCATCAGCCCGCAGGCCATCGTCGCCGACTGCGGCATGAAGATCGAGATGAGCCAGTTGCTGGTGCAGGCGCAGGCCAAGGGCTGCCGCATCCAGAAGGGCAAGGAGATGCTCATCGAGCAGGCACCGCTGTATCTTGAACTGTTCGGCTGGCCGGGTGTGTCGGCCGATGATTTCCGTCACCTGGAGGCCCTGTGAACCTCGACAATTTCGGCATGGACACCATCACCCTGCCGGGTGGGCTGGAGTCCAAGTTGCAGGCTTCGATCGGCGCAGGTTTTTCGCAGATCATGCTGTGGTCCAAGGACCTGGTCGGCTACCCCGGCGGGCTGGATGCCGCCGTGGCGCTGGTGCGTGCCAGCGGCCTGCGCGTGACCGGCATCCAGGTCATGCGCGACTATGAAGGCTTGCAGGGGACCCTGCACGAGTACAAGGTCGACGTCGCCAAGAACCTGCTGCAGATCTGCAAGGCCGTGGGCGCGCCGCTGTTGCTGGTGTGTTCCTCGACCTCGCAGCACGCCAGCGGCGACACCGCCCACATCGCCCGCGACCTGGCCAAGCTGGCCAACCTGGCGGTGCCGCTGGGCATCCGCGTGGGCTTCGAGGCGCTTTCCTGGGGGCGTCACATCAACCAGTACATGCAGGCCTGGGAAGTGGTGGAGCTGGCCGATCACGCCAACCTGGGGGTGGTGATCGATTCCTTCCACATCCTCGCCAACCGTGGCGCGCTGGAAGACCTGGATGCCATTCCCGGTCGTCGCATCGCCATGGTGCAGCTGTCGGACTTCATGTGGCGCGAGATCCGCAGCCCCGAGGAAAGGCTGGAGACGGCGCGCCACCTGCGCGTCTTCCCTGGCGAGGGCGAGCATTCGCTGGAGCTCTCGGACATGGTGCGGCGCCTGCATCGCGGTGGCTACCGGGGCGATTACAGCTTCGAGGTGTTCAACGACGACTACCTGCAGATGGCGCCGGCCGTGGTGGCCGAGCGTGCGCGTCGCTCCGCCAAGTGGGTGACCGATCAGGTACTCAGGCGCGGCCTGCGGGTGCGCGAACCGATGTTTGCCTGAATACGCGGCCGATCACCCCCCTCCACTACAGAACAAGGGTGATGGCTTTTGAGGTGAGACCTCAAATTGCATCAATCAGCATCAATCAGCACCAAGAAAAAACAACAAGAAAAGCCAGGCAGCACTGGCCACACCAACACAACTCAGCGACAACAGAGGAGACGACATGACAGCCTGGCCCCCACCGACCTGAGCCTTGCCCACCGGCCCCACGCCGGACGCCTTTCCCATCTCCGCGCCTCGTGCCGCGCCTGCGCCCGCGCCGGCAGGGGCGGCCCTGTGCCCTGTGCCAGGGATGAGGTGCAGCACTCACCACAACGACAACAGAGAACAGAGAGACATGACAACCCGATCCCTACGGACACCCGTCGCCCTTGGCCTGCTGCTGGCCGCTTCCGGCTCGGCCCTGGCGCAAAGCGCGGCCAGCAACGTGACCCTCTATGGCACCATCGATCAATACCTGGGCTACATGCGCAGCAGCAGCAGCAAGAGCCTGTGGGGCGTCAACGATGGCGCCATCCTGCGCAGCCGCATCGGCCTGAAGGGCTATGAAGACCTGGGGGGCGGCTATGCGGCGACCTTCACGCTGGAAAACGGCTTTGCCGGTGACACCGGTGGCCTGGCCGACAGCACCCGCCTGTTCGACCGCCAGTCCTGGGTCGGCATCAAGACCCCGGAAGCGGGCGAGTTCCGCGTGGGCCGCCAGAACAGCGTGCCCTTCTTCATCGGCGGCGCCATCGACTACACCGAGCGCACCACCTACGGCTCCATCATCAACACCTTCGGCGTACCGTCGCGCTTCGATAACGACCTGTCGTGGAAATCGCCGCGCTGGGCCGGCTTCCAGTTCGACATCCACTACGCCATGCCCGAGACGGCCGGCGAAGGCCTGGGCCGTCGCGGCGTCTACCAGTTCGGCCTGGACTACACCAACGGTGCCTATCGTGCCGGTTACGCCGGCCTGGTGGCCAAGCCCAATGCCGGTGGCCAGTACGACAATGCGGTGCAGTACCACAACGTCTACTTCGACTACGACTATGGTCCGGGCAAGGTCTACCTGGCCTATGTGCGCAGCAATAACAGCACCGCCAATGCCAATGGCAACAATGCGGCCACCATCCTCAACAACGTCAGCAATCCCAACAACTTCTTTGCGGGTAACGACGCCAACATCCAGCGTTTCTATAACGTCTACCAGGTCTCGGCCGACTATCGCCTCACGCCGCAGTTGCGCATCGGCGCGCTCTATGGCGTGATGGTCGATACCAGCCACAAGGAGGGCGGCGCCCAGGGCGGCAACGTCGGCGCCTACTACGACCTGTCCAAGCGCACCACGCTGTACGGCTTCGCCAACTACATGAAGAACCAGGCCAATGCCGGCTGGCGCTTCAGCGGTTCGGCCGGGCCCGGCAGCAACCTGGCCGGGGCGGATATCAATGGCAAGAGCCTGGTCGGCTTGCAGATGGGCATCCTGCATCGATTCTGATGCAGACTGACCCGCAATCGTCCACTATGGCATCTTCAGACGGAGACACTATGCAACCCAGACACACATCGGCTACTCCGGCGCAGGACGCCGGCGACCACACCCAGCAGAGCAAGAAGGCCGCCGCCAGCGGCTGGATCGGCTCGGCGCTGGAATACTATGACTTCTTCATCTACGCGACGGCGGCGTCGCTGATCTTCCCGCAGCTGTTCTTCCCCAAGGGCGATCCGACCACCGCCATCATCGCCTCGCTGGCCACCTATGGCGTGGGCTATGTGGCGCGTCCCATCGGCGCCTTCGTGCTGGGCCACCTAGGGGATACCCATGGTCGCAAGAACGTGCTGCTGTGGTGCATGTTCCTGATGGGCTTCTCTACCATCGGGGTGGGCCTCTTGCCCACCTATGACCAGGTCGGCCTGTGGGCGCCGGTATTTCTGGTGATCATGCGCCTGCTGCAAGGCTTCGCGGTGGCCGGCGAGATCTCGGGGGCCAGTTCCATGATCCTGGAACATGCACCGTTCGGACGTCGCGGCTTCTTCTCCAGCTTCACGCTGCAGGGCGTGCAGGCCGGGCAGATCCTGGCGGCGGCGGTGTTCCTGCCGCTGGCGCACTACATGCCGGCCGAGCAGTTCAATGCCTGGGGCTGGCGCATTCCCTTCCTGCTCAGCTTCGTGGTCATCATCGCCGGTTGGGTGATCCGCCGTACCGTCGAGGAAACCCCGGTCTTCAAGGCCGCCGGCAAGAATGACCCGCAACGCCGTTCGCCGGTGGTCGATGCCTTCCGTGATTGCACGCCCAACATGCTGCGCGTGGTCTGCATGGCGCTCATGAACGTGATCCCGGTGGTGGCCACCATCTTCGGCGCCGCCTATGCGGTGCAGCCGGCCTATGGCATCGGCTTCGCCAAGGACGTCTACCTGTGGATCCCGGTGGTGGGCAATATCGTGGCCGTGCTGATCATCCCCTACGTGGGCAAGCTGTCGGATCGCATCGGCCGTCGTCCGCCCATCATCGTCGGCTCGCTGCTGGCCGGGCTGTTCGCCTTTGCCTACCTGTATGCCATCAGCATCCACCATGTGCCGCTGGCCTTCCTGATGTCGCTGCTGATGTGGGGCGTGGTGTACCAGGGCTATAACGCGGTGTTCCCCAGTTTCTACCCGGAACTGTTCCCCACCCGCAGCCGCGTGTCGGCCATGGCCATCGCCCAGAACGTCGGTACCGCCATCACGGCCATGCTGCCGGCGCTCTTTACCGCCGTGGCGCCGCCGGGTGCCGACCACATCTGGCTGACCGTGGGCAGCATCGCCTTTGCCATCACGGTGGTGGCCGCCCTGGCCGCCCTGAGTGCCCGCGAGACGTATCGTATCCCCCTGGAAAAGCTGGGCGAGCCTGATGCCCAGCCGGTTCCCAAGGACGACTATGAGCGCATGCGCGCTCAGGCCGAGCTGCAGGGCGGGTTTGCCAAGTCCTGATCCCTGCTGCCTGTCTCAGGAAGACGCCGCTGCCCACCCGGGCGCGGCGTTTTTTCTTGGATGGCCGGTCGGGCTCAGACAGGTAAATCCCTCTCTCCTTGCCGAATTGGCCGTGAAATCACGCCTTGATAATGGCAACTCACCGGAGGTAGTGACAATCCGGGCAAGACGGTGCGTATCGATAGGGAGAGATGATGAACTGGTTCAAGAATCTGAAGATCGCCAGGAAGCTGTTGCTGGCTTTCCTGGCCGTACTGGTGTTGATGACCATCCAGGGGGTGTTCTCGATCAGCCAGCTGGCCAAGGTCAAGAACGCATCCTCGGAAATCACGCAGGACTGGATGCCGGCGCAGAAGAAGCTGGCCGACATCAAGCTGCTGTTCGTGCGCCTGCGCGGCACCGAGTCGCAACTGGCGATCTATGACGGCGACGTCGCGGCCATGACCGGCCTGGTCACGCGCAGCCAGGCCATCCTCACCGGCCTGGACAAGGCCATGAAGGACTACGAGGCCGGTCTCGATACCGCCCAGGAGCGCGACACCTATCCCCAGGTGAAGCAGCAGATCAGCGAATTCCTGGTCGAGCACAAGAAGATCGTGGCGGCCTTCCTGGCCAAGGACAATCCACAGGGACGCGACCTGTTCCTGGGTTACTCCAACAAGCTCTATCCCGATATCCTGGCCAACCTGGAAAAGCTCATCAAGGTCAACCAGGAGGGCGGTGACGCCGCCACCGCCGGTGCCGACGACACCTTCGGCAAAGGGCGGATCTGGGTGGTCGGTATCCTGGTGGCGGCCCTGGTGATCGGGTTGGGCCTGGCCCTGTATGTGGCAAGCATCATCGCCAATCCCTTGCAGGAGGCGGTGGGCATCGCTCGCCGCGTGGCGCAGGGCGACCTGACGGCCGATATCCGGGCGCAAGGCCGCGACGAGACCGGACAACTGATGGCGGCGCTGCAGACCATGAACCAGGGCCTGCTGCAGGTGGTGGGCACTGTGCGCACCGGTACCGACAGCATCGCCACGGCCTCCACCGAGATCGCCACCGGCAACCTGGATCTCTCGCATCGCACCGAGCAGCAGGCCTCTTCGCTGGAAGAAACCGCCTCGGCCCTGGAACAGCTGACCTCGACCGTGAAGCAGAATTCCGACAACGCCCGCCAGGCCAACCAGCTGGCGCATACCGCTTCGGAGGTGGCCGTGCGCGGCGGTGGCGTGGTGGGCGAGGTGGTGCAGACCATGGAGGCGATCAACCAGGCCTCCAATCGTATCGTCGAGATCATCAGCGTCATCGACGGGATTGCCTTCCAGACCAATATCCTGGCCCTGAACGCGGCGGTGGAAGCGGCCCGTGCCGGTGAGCAGGGCCGTGGCTTCGCGGTGGTGGCCTCGGAGGTGCGCAGCCTGGCGCAACGCTCGGCCTCGGCCGCCAAGGAGATCAAGCAGTTGATCGATGATTCCGTCAGCAAGGTCGGCGCCGGCACCAGCCTGGTGCGGCAGGCGGGGACGACGATGTCCGAGGTGGTCGACAGCGTCAAGCGCGTCACTGACGTGGTCAGCGAGATCTCGGCCGCGACCAGCGAGCAGAGCGTGGGGATCGACGAGATCAACCGCGCCGTGACCCAGATGGATGAGGTCACGCAGCAGAACGCCGCCCTGGTGGAACAGGCCGCCGCCGCCGCCCAGGCCATGCGGGAGCAGGCCGCCAGCCTGGCGCAGACGGTCAGCGTATTCAAGTTGCGCTAGCGAGGAACCCGCCGGGATTTTTCTTCAGGAGACGATGCAACTTTCCTCATGGTTGGTGACCTTAGTCTTGTAGTGGGCGCATGTGTCATGTAGCGCCAGCGCCAGTTCGTTCGCACAATAAAACCAACGTTACCATTCCATGAGCGACCCCTCGCAGTCTCCTGCGTCCGCCGATATGGCTCCCGGACGGTCCCATCGCATCTCCCTGCTCGGCACGGGCATTGCCGGTTTTGACGAGATCCTCGGGGGCGGCTTGCCGGCGGGTAGCCTGTACCTGATCCAGGGCCTGGCGGGCAGTGGCAAGACCACGCTGGCTTCCCAGGTGGCTTTCATGCAGGCCCGCGCGGGCCGGCAGGTGATGCTGCTGACCCTGATCGCCGAGTCGCATGCCAAGATGCTCAATCATGTGAGCAATTTCGACTTCTTCGATGACAGTCTGGTGGGGCAGCAGATCCAGATGCTCAGTGGCTACGCCAGCCTGGCCAGCGATGGCCTGCGCGGCCTGCTGCGGCTGATCAGCGCCGAGCTCAACCGTCACCGGCCAGGCATGCTGGTCATCGACGGTTTCCGCTCGGTGCGCGATTCGGGGCCGTCCGACCTGAACCTGTCGGAGTTCATGCACGCCCTCAACGCCCTGGTCTTCACCATGAACTGTACGACCCTGCTGCTCTCGCCGGTGGAGGGCAACATGCCGGAGTCGGAGAACACCCTGGTCGATGGCGTCATCGAGCTGAGCCAGCACGAGGCCGGCATGCAGCTGGTGCGCGAGATCAAGGTCTTCAAGCTGCGCGGCGCCAACCACCTGCTGGGCAAGCATGTGTTCGAGATCAACCAGAGCGGGGTGGAGATCTTCCCCCGTTTCGAAGCCACCGCCACCCGCGCCGGCAAGGTACCGGGTACCTCTGACCGTTATGTCAGCGTGGGGATCCCTTCCTGGGACAGGTGCATCGGGGGTGGTGTGGTCAGCGGTTCGCTGACCTGCCTCCTGGGCAGTCCCGGTGTGGGCAAGACCCTGATGGGCCTGCACTTCATCGAGCAGGGCCTGAAGGACGAGCAGCAATGCCTCATCGTGGGCTTCTACGAATCCCCGGAACGGCTGTTGGCCAAGGCGCGCAAGGCCGGCATGCAGCTCGACGGCTACCTGGAGAGCGGGGCGCTGCAGATGCTCTGGCAGTTGCCGCTGGAAACCCTCTGCGACGACCTGGCCAAGCGCATGCTGGACAACATCGGCCGGCGCGGCGTGACGCGCTTGCTCATCGATGGCGTCGATGGCCTGCGCAGCATCGTGGTCCAGCAGCAGCGGGTGCGGCCCTTCCTGGTGGCACTGACCAATGAGCTGCGCTCGCGCGGCGTGACCACCTTCATCACCGAGCAGTTGCCTTACTTCCGGGAGTCGCGCCCGCAGGTCGATCCCAGTTCATCCCAGCTCTATGAAAACATGATGCTGCTGGAGTACGTTGCCCGCAACGACGTCAACCGTCGCCAGATCTCGGTGATGAAGCTGCGCGAGAACGGCTATGACGGCGCCAACCGCCTCATGAATATTTCCGATGCCGGCATCGAGATCGACGGCTTGGCCATGACCTCTCCCGCTCCGCTTGCGGATGGATGCTGATCATGTCCGGCCTGGCATCACCCCCCCGGCCCGCACGCCAGCCGCTGCTGCTGATCGTCGATGACGAGGTGGACATTACCGATACCTACGCCATGTTGCTGGAATTGCATGGTTATCGGGTGAGCACGGCCGGTCAAGGCGTCGAGGCCCTGGCCAAGATGCAACAGGACTGGCCGGACCTGCTCATCTCCGATTGCATGATGCCGGTGATGAATGGCCTGGAACTGTGTGCCGCCGTGCGTACACTGCCGGGCGGTGCCGACTTGCCGGTGATCCTGTGCAGCGGCGCGCCCGAACGCCACGATCTGTCGCAATCCAGTCACAACCTGTTCCTGCGCAAGCCGGTGTTCTTCGAACACCTGCTGGACGAAATCCAGCGCCTGCTGCCTTCCCGCTCCTGAGTTTCCCGCCCGTGGCCGCGCACCCGCTCCCGGTGCCGATGGCAAACCGATGCAGTTGAGCTTGCCGCATCACAATATTGTCTTTTTCATCAGGAATTTCCTGATACCGCGATTCTTCGCCACCCCTCACCATCACTCACAACAGATCACCACACCGATAGGGGTGGGGGGGCTTGGCTGGAGGGGAGGGGGATATCGTGGCAACGAAGGAGAAGGACAAGACTGTGCTGGTGGTCGAGGACCATGCCGACTCGCGCGAGATGCTCTGCGAGATCCTGGTACACAGCGGTCTATCGGTAATGGCGGCGGCCGACGGGGTAGAGGCCATCGCATTGATGCAGTCGCACCCGCCGGCGCTGGTGCTGACGGACCTGTCCATGCCGCGCATGGATGGGGTGACGCTGGCGCGTTACATCAAATCCGATGAACGCTATGACCATATTCCGGTGGCCCTGATCAGCGCCAACCTTCCTGCCTCCAATGCCCGTATTCCGGAGATATCGGCCTTCCTGCTCAAGCCCTGTTCGGTCGACCATTTACTGACGACAGTAACCCGGCTGTTGCGCTGAAAGCCAATCGCCGTGGAGTTTTTGGGAGGAAGATGTCTGCGAGTTTTTATGATTTTATTTGCAGATATTTTCTGTATAACGTTGTGATTATGGAAAGCATATCCCTGCCTGACGGTGGGCCCGGATACACGTACGACAGTACGCGGGGGGATGCTCCGGCAGTCATAAAAACATTTCGTCCGGAACACTAGAGTGATGAAAGTATTAATCGTTGAAAGCGATATCGACTGGCGTAATACGCTCAGCGCGCATGTGGGGGAATTGGGGTATGAAGTCTCGGTCTGTTCCGCATTGGGACAGGCGCGCGACATCCTCAAGAGCCGCCAGCCGGATATCCTGATGACCGACATCGGTTTGCCTGATGGAAGCCTGTTGCCCGAGCTTGCCTCGCTGCGCCAGCACTTCCCATCCATGGGCATCGTGATCCTGACCTCGGCTACGCGCCTGGAAGACAAGGTGCGCTGCATGAGCGATGGGGCCGACTACTACCTGGTCAAGCCGCTCAAGCTGGAAGAGGTCTCGGCGACGCTCACCGCCTTGTCACGGCGCATGAGGACGGCACCGCACCAGAGCTCGCCCGAATCGGAAAAGTGGACCTTCAACCGCAAGTCCGGACGGCTGGCCAGCCAGGGTGTAGTGGCCCAGCAATTCACCGACAAGGAAAGCACGGCCCTGGCTGCGCTGTTGCAGAGTCCGAACTATCCGGTCTCGCATACGCAACTGTTCGATCTGCTGCGCTCGGGGGGCGAGGAATATGACGCCCATCGCATCGATGCACTGATCTACCGCGTGCGACAGAAACTGCGCTCCCTGCAGGAGGCCCCCCTGCAAATCCGCAACATCTATGGTGAAGGCTTCCTGATGCTGCGCCGCAGTTCGGCCGTCGATATCGTACTCGAATCCTGAGCGCCACCGGCTCGCAAAAGCCGGTAGTAGCGATCCGAGGCGGGCCTGACTGAAGGCTGACGGGATCCTCTGCACCGGTACTGGAATGATCGGACGAAGCTCGCATTGCAATCGATGTTGCAATGCGGGCTTCGTTGCCATTGGTGGCCGGAAAAACCGCCGCGGCTGCCCGTGCTGCGGACTTCCCCTGTTGCAGCAAATTATGCTGCGCCGCGAAAGTTCTGCCGCTTTCGGTTATCATTTAGCCAGTTTCGACGCTGAATCGTATATCCCTGCCTTACGTTTTCCGCTGAATCTGTCCTGCGCAGACATGCCGTCTGCGACCACCCGACCGAAAAGATGAAGCAGGCCTTCCGGCCCGCTGCGCCATGGTCTTGCCTCTTGTGCAAGTGCTGGCGCGGGGGGCGATGCCGGCTTTGCCGTTAGTGAACCAACATGACCACCTCTGCTGATTTTACCGGGGCTTTGAACGAGTCCCAGCACCGACCACTCACTTCGTCCGACTACAAGACCCTGGCCCTGTCAGCCCTGGGCGGCACGCTGGAGTTCTACGACTTTGTCATCTACGTGTTCTTCGCCGCCGTGGTGGGCAAGCTATTCTTCCCGGCCGACATGCCCGAATGGCTGCGCATGCTGCAGACCTTCGGCATCTTCGCCGCCGGTTACCTGGCGCGCCCGGTGGGTGGCATCATCATCGCCCACTATGGTGACGTGATCGGCCGCAAGCGTATGTTCACGCTGTCGATCTTCCTGATGGCCGTGCCGACCCTGGTGATCGGTCTCTTGCCGACCTATGCCAGCATCGGCGTGGCCGCGCCTATCCTGCTGCTGTTGATGCGCACCCTGCAGGGTGCGGCCATCGGTGGCGAGATGCCGGGCGCCTGGGTGTTCGTGGCCGAGCACGTACCGGCCAACCGCTACAGTGTCGGCGTCGGTTCGCTGACCGCCGGCATCACCGGCGGCATCCTGCTGGGTTCGCTGATGGGCATCTTCATCAACAGTGTCTTCGATCCCGCCGAGGTGGCGGGTTACGCCTGGCGCATTCCCTTCATCCTGGGCGGCGTGTTCGGCCTGGTGTCGGTGTACCTGCGCCGCTACCTGGAAGAGACGCCGGTGTTCCGCGAGCTGGCTGCGCGCCGCAAGCAATCCCATGAACTGCCCCTGAAGACGGTCCTGCGCGAGCACCGTGCCGCCAGCGTGCTGACCGCCGGCATGACCTGGTGCCTGTCGGGCGCGGTGGTGGTGGTGATCCTGATGACGCCGTCCTACCTGCAGACCGTGCATCACCTGCCGGCCAAGCTGGTCATGCAGGCCAACTGCGCCGGCACCCTGATGCTGACCATCGGCTGCCTGGCCATCGGCTGGCTGTGCGATCGCATCGGCACCCGTGCCAGCATGATCATCGGCTGGGGCGGCCTGGGCCTGTCCAGCTTCTGGTTCTACGGCCACCTGCCCGGTTCGCCCGAGTCACTGGTGTGGGGCTATGCGCTGGTGGGCCTGTTCGTGGGCAGCATCTCGCTCACGCCCATCGTCTCCACCCGCGCCTTCCCGCCGGCGGTGCGTTTCACCGGCCTGTCCTTTGCCTACAACATGGCCTATGCCGTCTTTGGTGGGCTGACTCCGGTGTTGATCTCGCTGTGGATCAAGGCCGACCCGCAGGGGCCGGCGCTGTACGTGATCGGCTTGTCGATCCTGGGCGTGCTGCTGGCCTTCGTGCCGATGAGCAGCCAGGGCTACCAGGCCAACAAGGCCTGATCCAGGTACCCCCGCCACAAGGCCCGATGACCGCAAGGCATCGGGCCTTGTGTCTTTCCGGGAGGGCTCGCGTACAATGCCGGCGACCGGCCTTGTGCCACGGACTTTTTCGCCGCCCTCACGACGTCGTCCATGCCATTCTCCCTGCCATCTTCCTGCCGCTTCGTGCTACCCCTGGTGCTGCTGGCGACCTTGCTGCTGGGCGCCTGCTCGCGCACGCCGGCGCCGCCCCGGGTATTGGCACAGGACGTCTATGTCTGGCAGCGCCAGTGGACGCCGGCCCTGCGCGCCGCGCTGTCCGGCTCCGACGCCCAGGTGACGCGCTGGCACGTGCTGGCCGCCGAACTGGGAGCGTCCGGACGCTGGATCGATATCCGCCCCGATGCCAGCCTGCTGAGCGCCACCGGCAAGCCGCTCCTGATGACGGTACGCATCAACGGCCAGCTGGCGCGCTTTGACGCCGCTGCCATCGAGGCACACCTGCTGGCCCTGCTGGAGGCCTGGCGCGCGCAGGGCCTGCCACCGGCGGCGCTGGAAATCGACTACGACTGCGCCACCGCACGCCTGCCGGAATACACCGCCTTCCTGGTCCGCCTCAAGACACGCATCGCGCCGCTGGCCCTGGCGGTGACGGCCTTGCCGACCTGGCTGGACAGTCCCCGCCTGGAGGCCTTGCTGGCCAGCGCAGATGAATCGGTGCTGCAAGTGCATGCCGTGCTCGACCCGCGCCAGGGCCTGTTCGACCCCGTGCGTGCGCGTGACTGGATGGCGCGCTATGCACAGCGCACCGCGCGCCCCTGGCATGTGGCCTTGCCCGCCTATGGATCGCGGGTGGTGTGGGACGATCAGGGCCGCATCGCCGCCGTCGAAAGCGAACGCGCCCTGTTGGCCGGTGGCAGCGGCCGCGAACTGATGGCCCAGCCGCAGGTGCTGGCGCGTTTCGTCGCGGCGCTGACCAGTTCCCCCGAACGCGGCCTGGCCGGCATCACCTGGTTCCGCCTGCCCACCGGCGACGACCGCCGCGCCTGGAGCCTGGCGACCTGGCGGGCGGTGCTGGAGCGGCGGCCGCTGCACCCCGAACTGGCGGCGCGCATGGTGGCCAGTGCCACGGGGCCGCTGCATGAGATCCGCCTCGACAACACCGGTGACGCCGACGCGCCACTGCCGCTGCGGGTCAGCATCGATGCGCGCGGCGACGCCGGGAACACCTGCGCCGCCGATGGCATCAATGGCTATGCACTGGAACACGACCGCCGGGGAAGCTACCTGCGCCTGACCCAGGCCGGCTTGCTGCGTGCCGGTGCCAGCCGGGAAATCGGCTGGCTGCGCTGCGCCGATGGCATCCTGCCCCACGACACCGTTTTACAGATCGGATCCTGATGAACCCTTTTGGCAAGACCGCCCGCATCGCCTGGAGCCTGGGCGGCTTCATCGTCATCGGCGCCGCCACGGTAGTGGCTTGCGGCCCGGACTTCCCCCTGCAATTGCTGGATGACCGCGCGGGTACCCTGCACAACACTCCGGCCAATTCCTTTGCCTGGGAAGCCGCCCACCTGGTCCGCGCGAGCGATACCCTGCGCGCCGACGAAGGCAGCGGCGACGATGGCGCGGTCGGCCGCGAGGACGACCCGCGTGCGCTACTCATGCGCGAGAAGGGCCAGCTGGACGAGGCCCGCTTCACCGTACTCAAGGCCATGCGTGCGCAGTCCGACGGCGACGCCGCCTATGCCGCCGGGGCGGCCTTGCCCCCGGCCATCCGGCTCTATACCGCGGCCGCCCAGGATTACCGGGCCGCCTTCGGCGAGCAGGGCGCGGCGACCTCGCCGGCACTGCTGGCACGGGCGCAGCAACGTTTCGAGGCGGTGCTGGCACTGCCGGCGCAACAGGGGGCGGATCGCTCGGTGTGGGCGGCCTACATGCTGGGGCGCCTCTCTGCCGTGCAGGGGGATCGCAAGAAGGCCGATGCTGCCTTCCGGCAGGCCCGCCAGCTGGCGCAGGCAGGCGCTGCCGATCCGTTGGGCCTGGCGGTGGACAGCTACGGCGAGCAGGCGCGCCTGTATCTCACGGGAGAGCGTGGCAATTGCAGCTGGTCCGATTTCAACGAGGGCCGCGACTGCGCCGACAGCATCAAGCCGGCCGACCTGAAACAAGCCATCCATCTCTACGCCGAACAGGCCGCACGCGGCTCCGGCGGCGCACTGTCGTCGCTGCAGGCCATCGCCGGATGGAGCCTGTCGCGCGATGACACCAGTGCCGCCCTCATCGACGATGCGGTGGCGCAGAAGCTGCTGGTGGCCTATGCACTGTCACGGGTGGGCGACGTGGCCGAAGGACCGCAGTCCGGTGGCAGCGACTACGATCCCTACGCGCCCACCAGCGGTTCGTCCGGCTATGGTGATGCCGCACGCGGGCATGGCCTCAATCCCAATGCGGTGCTGGTCAATCTGGTGACGGCCCTGCAGCGGCGCGGGCTGGAACATATCGATGGCATCGATCGCGTGGCCGCACTGGCCTATCGCACGGGGCGCTACGACCTGGCCGAGGTGCTGGCGGCCCGTCAGGCGTCGGCGCTGGCCTGGTGGGTACGCGCCAAGCTGGCGCTGCGCCGTGGCGACAACGAGGCAGCGGTGCAAGCCTATGCCCGCGCCATCCAGGCCTTCCCGCGCAACGATGCCAGCCTGGAGCCGGGCAATGCCGACCTGCTGCAGGGCGAACAGGGCGTGTTCGCACTCTCGCGCGGACAATACGTGGAAGCGCTGGCGCAGTTCCATCGCGCGGCCAGCCAGAACGCATCGAGAGGCGCCGGTGAGGGCTACTATGTCGGCGCCTTCGGCGACTACTACAACGACCTGGCCTATGTGGCCGAACGGGTGCTGACGGCCGACGAGCTGAAGACCTATGTCGATGCGCATGCACCGGCCTCGCCGATGCCTGGCGAGGTGGCGATCTCGAAGGCGATGCAGGATCCGAAGTACAACCATTATTCGCGCCAGGTGGTGGCGCAGACGCTGGCCCCTGCAACGCTGGAGGACAAGCTGCGCGCGTTGCTGGCGCGTCGCCTGGTACGCGAGGGCAGGGTGGAGGAGGCGCTGGCCTACTTCCCCGATGAGCGCGACGAGCGTTTCGTGGAGAGTGTCTATGACGACAACGGCCAGCCCACGCCGGTCACCTGGCGCGTGCGTGCCAAGGCCCGCGAATACGGCCAGGCGCTGGAGCGTGGCCAACATGCCTGGCGTGCCGACAGCCGCGCCCGGGGCTGGTATGAGGCAGCCCTGATCGCCCGTCGCCAGGGCATGGAGATCATGGGTTACGAGCAGGGTCCGGACTTTGCCACCTATGGCGGCGCCTATCCGGGAGGGGCCGGCCGCTCCGGCTTCTGGGGCGGGGAGGAAAACCAGCCCCGTCCGGATACCCCGCAGGCCCGTGCCCAGGCCGACCTGCCGGGACCACTGGTCACCGAAGGCGAGCGCCAGCGCTATGCCGCCAGCCAGGCCCGACCCTACAAGCGCTTCCACTATCGCGACGTTGCCGCCGACGACGTGATGAAGGCCGCCGATGCCCTGCCGCCACGCTCGCAAGCTTTTGCCGCCGTGCTGTGCCAGGGGGTCAATTTCGTCTATTACGACCAGGAGCGCGCCAGCCAGCTGTATCGCCGCTACATCAAGGAAGGAGCGGCCGTGCCTTTCTCGGAGGACTTCGGCCAGAACTGCGTGGAGCCTGATTTTGCGGCGGCGGCACGCTTCCCGTATGTGCAGGCGTGGCGCCAGGGCCGCCACTGGGTGGCGCAGCATCGGGCCGCCAGCGCAGGTTTGCTGTTGGCGGTGGTGCTGGCGGCGGGGTTTGGCGTTTGGCGCTGGCGTCGACGCAAGCCCGGATGATCTTGCGTGGCGATGAATGAGAAAAGGCGGACCGAGGTCCGCCTTTTTGTCATGGAGATGTCGAACGATTAGTTGACCAGTTCGCGCTTCAACTCCGAGATCAGGGCCGGATTGAGCGCGTCGTCGAACAGGAAGGCCGGCCATTGGCCGCGTACCAGCGCCATCTCGCGCTCGTCGTTGCACAGCAGGATCACCGGTACCTGGCTGAAGCCATCGTGGGCCTTCAGGTAGTGCGCCAGTCGCAGGCCGCTCATGTCATCCATGGACAGTTGCGCCACGACCAGGTCGGGGCGGCCGTGGGTCATGGTGGCGATGGCATCGTTGCCACTGCCTACGGTCTGGATGTCGATGTCGTTGATGACTAGCCATTCTGTCAGGGCGTGGCTGACGTCGGAACGGGAAGTGGCGATCAGGGCGGTCTTGGTCATGGTATCTGCTCGGACGATGGTGAATCGGCAAGCAGATGATGCCTCTGCGGCAGGCGCTCGGGTATCGGGGTTTTCCTGATGAAATACGGTCGCTCCGCAGCGCTTGTCAGGGGATCAATGCACGAAGCCTCCCTTGATGAAGCGCACCGGCTCTTCGTCCATGGCCGCGATCAACTGGTCCAGGCCGCTGCCGCCCACCTGCGCCGCCGGGCTGCCCGAGGCCAGCGGCGAGCGGCACAGCATGTCCTCTTGCGACCATTGTCCACCACTGTTGCGCGCGCGCAGCCAGCCGTCGCGGTCGGCCAGCAGTTCGGTGCCGGCCAGCCGGTTCTCGGGGACGCCCGTCAGGATGGCGATGGCACGCAGGGCGGTGGCTTCATGGCTGGCGCAGGCGATGGCGCCGACCGCGTCGCCCGCCTGGCCGCCCAGCAGCACCGATTGCAGGCGCGGGTCTTCGCCCGGATTGGGGGCGCTCCCGCCGATGACCAGGCGGATGCGTTGCCCCTGCCACTGGTCCAACCGGGTGACAGCCGACTCCCGGCAATCCAGGGCCATGTTCGGCAAGGCGACCGGACGCGGCCAGCTGCCGGTAGCGATGATGCCGACGCCGGCGGCATTGGCCTTGATGTAGTCGATGAGCGCCCAGCGGTCGGCCGGGCTGGTGCTGGCGCCGAAGGCCGGCATGCCGCCCTTGCCGTGGCGCAGGCTCCAGTACAGGTCGCCATCGAAACGTCGCCACAGCAGGCCGCTGGACAGGTTGGGCGGAGATACCTCCAGTGACAGGCCCAGCGGCGTGTTGCCACGGCCATCGGCGCCATGGCAGGCGATGCATTGCTGGCGATAGAGCTGCTCGCCGCGCACGATGCCGGCCGCCGAGAAGCGCTCGGGAGCGGTGTGGAAGCTGGTGGGCGTGGCCGCAGTGGTGACCAGTGCCTGGTCCGGCCAGGGGGCGAACAGCACCAGGGTCACGGCCAGCCCCAGCAGCAGCCAGCGACGGCGCCGCCAGGCGACGGCCAGCACCCCCAGCAACAAGGCTGCAGCCAGGCAGCCCAGTGCGCGGGCCAGGGCGCGCACGACGTTGTGGTCGATCAGCATCACCTCGCCGGACAGGCGCTGCGCAAACGGCCAGGCCGGCTGGCCGTCGATGTCATGCGCCAGGTGCAAGCACGACAGCAGGCGCAGCAAGCCCAGCTGCGCCCCCTGCATGGCCTGCAGCATCAGGTTGATGCAGGCCTCCCAATCGAACTGCGGGATGGACATCACCAGCTGCCATCCAGCCCCAGGTGACGCAGCGCCTCGTGCCGCAATTGCGCCAGCAGCGGATCGCCACGGTGGCGCGGGTAGGGCAGGTCGACCTTGATCTCGGCGTGGATGGCGGCCGGTCGCTGGCCGAACACGATCACCCGTTGCGCCAGGAACAGTGCCTCTTCGACATCGTGGGTCACCAGCAGGGCCGAGAACTGTTGTCGCTGCCACAGGGACACCAGTTCGCTTTGCATGGACAGGCGGGTGAGCGAGTCGAGCTTGCCCAGCGGCTCGTCCAGCACCAGCAGTTGCGGATCATTGACCAGCGCGCGCGCCAGCGCCACGCGCTGGGCCATGCCGCCGGAGAGCTGGTGCGGGAAGGCATCGGCAAATTCATCCAGCCCCACCAGGGCCAGGGCATCGTCGACACGATGGCGCTGCTGCTTCAACAGGCCGCGTGCCTGCAGGCCCAGGGCGACGTTGTCCCAGACGGTGCGCCAGGGATAGAGCGTCGGGTCCTGGAACACCACGATGCGCGAGGGATCGGGGCGGGTGATGGGCTGGCCGTCCTGGGTGATATGGCCGGCGGTGGCTGGCTCCAGCCCGGCAACCAAGCGCAGCAGGGTGGACTTGCCGCAACCGCTGGGGCCCAGCAGGGCGACGAATTCACCCGGTGCGACGGTGAGCGAGATATCGTCCAGTACCTGTAGCAGGCCCTGGCCACCCTTGCGCTCGAACCAGTGGCTGACCTGCTGGATGTCGATGTGGGCGCCGTTGGCGCTGCCTGTGGCGGCATCGGTGGAGATGTCCGGGGAGTGGGTGGCGCTTACCATTTGACGGTTCCCTTCTGCCACGACAGCGCGTGGTCACGTACCTTGAACAACAGCGTGATCAGTCCCGAGCACAGGATGGCCATGACGATCAGCGCCGCATACATGTTGCTGTAGGCGGCCCAGCCCTGCGACCATTGCAGGTACCAGCCCAGGCCGGCCTTGACGCCCATCATCTCGGCCGTGACCAGCACGGTGAAGGCCGCGCCCAGGGCCATGAACAGGCCCACGAAGACCTGCGGCAGCGCCGCCGGGATCGCCACCCGCAACACCAGGAAACGCTCGGATGCGCCCAGCGTGCGGGCCACGTCGTAGTAGCTCTTGTTGACCGCGGCCACGCCCGACCAGGTCAGCACCGCCACCGGGAAGAAGCTGGCCAGCGCGATCAGGAAGACCGCTGCGGCATAGCTGGACGGCGCGAAGAAGAAGGCCAGCGGCAACAGTGCCGAGGCCGGCACCGGCCCCAGGAAGCGCAATACCGGATGGATCCAGTAACCGGCGATGCGCGACCAGCCTATCCACACACCGACCACGAAACCGACCACCGCACCGCTGGCAAATCCATGGGCCAGCAGGCGCAGCGAATAGGCGGTGGAAATCCCCAGGCGCGACCAGTCCTCGCCATAGACTTCGATGAGGCTTTGCGGTGGCGCGAAGAAAGGCGAGGGCAGCACGCCCAGCTTGGCGGTGAGGACTTCCCACAGCGCCAGCAGCAGCGGCAGCGCCACCAGCCACTGTCCGGCCGGGCGCAGCAGGCGCACGATGCGTCCGATGCCGCCGAGGTCCCCGGCAAGGGCGCCGCCCACGGCCAGCAGGCCCAGCAATGCCGCCACGGCTAGCGCGAAGTAGCCGAACTCGTCGGTATAGGCCCAGTCGGAGAAACCCACCTCCTTGTTCGGCCACTTGAGTACCAGTACGCCCAGTGCCAGCCAGGTGGTCGCGGCAACCAGGCCGCCAAGCCACAGCGCGGCGGGTGTGCCGGTACGCTGTGCGCCCGGCAGGGGGGGAGAAACCGCCTGTCGCGGCAGGCTCTCGGTGGTGGTGGTCATGTCATGCTCCCTTCAGGTAAAGGTGGAACGTGGCCTGGACTCAGGCCAGCACGTCTACCGTGACGTGGTTGGCGAAGCGCACCGGGTCGGTACTCTTCTTGAGCACGCCGGCGGTGTGGAAATCGCGGGCGAAGTATTCGACTTCGTCGCGCAGCACGCTGCCGGTGGGGTGGTTGTGATAGGTGAGGTTGGTCAGCAGGGCGCGCAGGTCCTCCACCGGGATCTTGGGCGAGTACTTGGCATACAGCTTGGCAGCCTCGTTGGGATTCTCGGCCACGAATTCGGAGGCCTGGATGATGGAGCGCACCACGGCGGCGGCGGCCGGCTTGTTGTTGCGCACGAACTCGCCACGGGCGCCGGTGATGCAGCAGATCTTGTCCTTGTATTCGCCGGTGGCGTTGTTGCCGATCTCGGTGAAGACGCCCCGGTTGCGCTTCTCGATCAGGAAGAGATTGGGGTCGCCGTCGGCGATGGCCTGCACCTCGCCCTTCTTGACCGCCACGTCCAGCAGGTCGGCCGGGTAGACGCGCCATTGCACATCCTTCTCGATATCCACGCCGCGCTTGGCCAGGTGGATGCCAAAGAAATTCTTGGCCGGGCTGTTGATGTCGGACACACCGATGACCTTGCCCTTGAGCTGCTTACAGTCGGATACGCCGGCTTGCTTGACACCCAGCATGCGCAGGCAGCCACCATGGGCCGAGCCGACCACCTTGACGTCGAAGCCCGCCTCCAGCGGCTTGAGCCAGCGGTGGATCAGGCCCACGCCGACATCGGCCTTGCCGGTCGCCAGTGCCTCCAGCAGCTGGTCGGTGGAGCCGCCCCAGTTGAGCAGTTCGACCTGCAGGCCGTTCTTTTCGAAGAAGCCTTTTTCCTGCGCCACCACCACCGGGGAGAGGCAGAACGCCACCGCGCTCCAGGCGAAGGTGACCTTCTGCGGGCTGCCGGCCGACCAGGCGTTGCCCGCCGTCAGTGCGCCGCCAATACCGGCAACGGCGGCGGCACCACCGGCGCGCAGGATGTCGCGGCGCGACCAGGTGGAAGAAGCGGTGTGCAACGAGCCGGGCTCGGGCAGGAGGAGGTCTTTGTTCATGTCGTCTTGGCTCCAGGGTGGATGGGAGGGCGGCGCCGCGCGGGCATGAATGCCATCGTGGTGACCGCAAGACCGGCACTATGCGCTTCTCGCGCAGGCGATCCAACGAACAAGTTCGCAGTAGGATATGAGGCGGGAAAATACTATCGATATGCGGATTGCTTCCTTGTCGCCGCGCCGGTGAGGGCGGGAAACTTGCGGACCACACCAGCCCCGGTGCTGCCGCCGGAATGCCCACACAAGGAAGACGCCATGACCACCCTGAACCATTACCTCAGTGAAAAACGCAGCGCCGTCCTGGCGCGTGAAGCCCGCATCGATGCCGGCGAGGCCGGTCCCAACGCGCTGGCGGCACGCGTCTCGGCCGAGGGCCGCAGCGGCGTGCGCCGCATCCGCATCCGCGATCACCAGGTCATCAGCGACAGCCCGCCGGATTTCGCCGGCTACAATCTCGGTCCCAGTTCGCCCGAATTGCAGCTGGGTGTGCTGGGCTCGTGCGTGACGCATATCTTCCTGATCCAGGCGGCGCACCGCCAGGTCCCCATCGATTCGCTGGAGGTGGAAGTGAGCGGTCGCATCGACCCGCGTGGCGGCCGGCCCGGCCATGAAGACACCCCCTTCTGGCCGCATGACATCGGCTACGTCGTCCATCTCGATTCGCCCGCGTCGGACGAGCAGGTGCAGGCCCTGTTCGAGGCGGTGGAAGCGACTTGCCCCATCCTCAACCTGCTGAAGAACCCGCAACAGATCCGCGCCGAATTGCGTCATCGCCAGACCGATACGGGCGCACACAGCCAGGGTGCAGAAAACCTCATTGCCTGAGCGTGTAGAAGGCCGCGCCGGATTTTGCTTTATAGTCTTGGTCTGAGCCGGCGCAGACCGGTCACTCCTTACAGACGAGACAGCCATGCCCCATCCGCACCCCTCCGGCAAGCAGCTCTGGCGCTTGCGCGATTTCATCACCGGCTTTGCCGCGCTGCTGGAGCAGCGTCCTGACGAATCGGCCATCCTCGCTGACGGCGGCGCCTTGCTGCGGCGGCTGGTGGCGCACGACGACTGGTTGCCCGACGAGTATGCGCAGCCCCATCCCGAGCGTTACCAGCAATTCCTCTTGCATGCCGACTCGGCGCAGCGCTTTTCGGTGGTCAGCTTCGTCTGGGGGCCGGGCCAGCGCACGCCCGTCCATGACCATACGGTGTGGGGCCTGATCGGCGTGCTGCGCGGGGCCGAGCAGGCACAATCCTTTGCCTGGCAGCAGGAGACCCTGCAGCCCGTGGGCCAGCCCGACCTGCTGCAGGCGGGGCAGGTCGAGGCGGTCTCTCCCAACAGCCGCACCCTGCATGACGTACATCAGGTCAGCAATGCCTTTGCCGAGCGCGTCTCGATCAGCATCCATGTCTATGGCGCCAACATCGGTGCGGTGCGGCGCTCGGTCTACCATCCGGATGGCCGGCGCGTGCCATTCATTTCCGGTTACTCCAATTCCACCTTGCCCAATCTCTGGGACCTTTCCCTGGAGCAGAAGTCCTCATGAGCCTCGAACAGCATCCTTCCACCATCTCGTCCATTCCCACTGTTACCTACGCCGAAGTGCGCGCCGCGCTACTGGCGCGCCAGGAGATCGCCCTGCTGGATGTGCGCGAGGAAGCGCCACACGCCCTGGCCCACCCGCTGTTCGCCGCCAATTTCCCGTATTCGCACCTGGAGCTGAACGCCTACAACCGCCTGCCGCGCCGCGACGTGCGCATCGTCACGCTCGATGACGGCGAGGGGCTGGCAGTGCGTGCGGCCCTGCGCCTGCGCGCGCTCGGCTATACCCATGTGGGCGTGCTGGCCGGTGGCGTGCGTGGCTGGCGCGAGGCCGGGGGAGAGCTGTTCCAGGACGTCAATGTGCCCAGCAAGTCCTTCGGCGAACTGGTCGAGGCCAGGCGGCATACGCCCTCGCTGTCGGCCCAGGAGGTCCAGGCCCTGCTGGAGAGCGATGCCGATGTGGTGGTGGTCGATGCACGCCGTTTCGATGAATACCAGAACATGAACATCCCCGGTTCCATCAGCGTGCCCGGCGCCGAGCTGGTGCTGCGCCTGCCGGCCATTGCGCCCGATCCGCGCACGCAGGTGATCGTCAATTGCGCCGGCCGCACGCGCAGCATCATCGGCACGCAATCGCTGGTCAATGCCGGCATCGCCAATACTGTGCATGCGCTGCGCAATGGCACCATCGGCTGGACGCTGGCCGGACAGACGCTGGAACACGGCCAGCAGCGCCGCTTCCCCGAGCAGGTCGATGCCGGCCATCAGCTACAGGCGCGTCGCCAGGCGCGCGACGTGGCTGACCGCGCCGGCGTCAAGCGCATCGCCCTGGCGCGCCTGGCCGAGCTGGAACAGCCAGACCGCACGCTGTACCGCTTCGATGTGCGCACGCCCGAGCAATACCGGGCGGGCCACCTGCCGGGCTTCCTCAGCGCTCCGGGCGGCCAGCTGGTGCAGGAGACCGAGATGAATGCCCCGGTGCGCGGGGCGCGCATCGTGCTGGTCGATGACGAGGGCGTGCGGGCCGACATGACGGCCTCCTGGCTGGCGCAGATGGCCTGGGAGGTCTATGTGGTCGATGGCGCTACGGCGGCCGACTTCAGCGTCAGCGGCGAGAGCCCGCGCGCGACCCCGGTGGCGGCCGTCACGCCGCAGCAACGCATCAGCCCCCAGCAGCTCAAGAGCTGGATCGATGCCGACAACGGCACCGTGGTAATCGACGTGGCCCTGAGTGCCCGCTATGTGGCCGGGCATATCCCCGGCGCCTGGTTCGTGCTGCGCTCGGATATCGCCGCCGTGGCGCGCCGCTTCCCGGCGGCCTCGCGGTTCGTGCTCAGTTGCGGCAGCGCGCTGCTGGCGCAGTTTGCCGTGCCCGACCTGCAGGCACTGGTGACCCAGCCGGTGTACCTGCTCGATGGCGGTAATGCTGCATGGCAACATGCCGGTCTGCCACTGGAGAGCGGCGAACAGCATCTGCTGTCGCCGCGCATCGACCGCTATCGCCGTCCCTACGAGGGGACCGACAACGCCACCGAGGCCATGCAGGCCTACCTGGACTGGGAATTCGGCCTGGTGGAGCAGCTGGGACGCGACGGTACGCATGGATTTTTCGTGATTTGACATGTAGCGGCCGGGCCACCACCGTCGCTTCCGAGCGACGGTCACATTCTTGTCACAGGAATGAAATATGATCCGCGATTAATCAAAAATCACGACGCGGGCATGCACGGTGGAGAGTCATTTCAGTCTGACCCCGGCAATGGGGAGCACCATGTTCCAACCGACAGCGGGGGCGCTGGCGGTCACGGTACCGGTTGTCCAGTTCGACCAGAACAATGCGGCGGTGCTGGAGATCTTCGGCCAGCACAAGGAGCTGGTGAGCCTGCCGGTGGTGGAGCGGCAGCGCCCGATCGGGCTGATCAGCCGGCATATCTTCATGTCGCAGATGTCCAAGCCCTATCATCGCGAGCTCTATGAACGCAAGACCTGCATCGCGTTCATGGACAAGGATCCCCTGATCGTCGAAGCCCACACCCCCATCGAGACCCTGGGCGCGCTGGCCGTGGCCTCGGGCGACAAGACGCTGGCCGATGGCTTCCTGATCGTCGAACATGGCCAGTTGCTGGGCCTGGGTTCGGGCCTGGCACTCATGCGCGGCCTGGTGGACCAGCAGGTCGAGAAGAACCGCCAGGTCATGCAGAGCATCGACTACGCCAGCGTGATCCAGCGCGCCATGCTGAGTAACTCGCGCGCGGCCATGACGCAGGCGCTGCCCGATGCCTGCCTGGTCTGGGAGCCACGCGACGTGGTCGGCGGCGACTTCTATCATTTCGAACAGCATCCGGGCGGCTGGTTTGCCGCCGTGGCCGATTGCACCGGCCATGGCGTGCCGGGCGCCTTCCTGACGCTGATCGCCTCGTCCTCGCTGAAGCAGGCGCTGGAGTTGCACGGTCCGCACGACCCGGCGCGCCTGATGCAGGACGTCAACCGCAGCATGAAGCGGGTGCTGGGCCAGCATGGCGCCTCCGACAAGCCCTCCGAATCGGATGACGGCATGGATGCCTGCTTCTTCTGGTTCGACACCGCCACCCGCACCCTCACCAGTGCCAGCGCCAAGCTGCCGCTGTTCGTGGTGGACAAGGATGCCACCGAGGTCTTGACGGTAGAGGGCAAGCGCGTCGGCCTGGGCTATGTGGACACCCCCGAGGACATGCAATGGGAGAACCACAGCATGCGCCTGGCGCCGGGTGCCATCGTCTTCGTCTGCACCGATGGCGTCATCGACCAGATCGGCGGACCCAAGCATATCGCCTTCGGCAAGCAGCGCTTGCGCCGCACGCTGCAGGAGCATGCGCAGCTGCCCATGCCGGAACTGGGACGCACGGTGATGAACATCCATCATCACTACCAGGGCACGCAGCGGCGGCGCGATGACATCAGTTTCTTCGGCGTCCGCCTGGGCGCCGCCAACAGTCACAACGGAACACAGGCATGAACGGTATCCAGCAGGAATGGGCGGAGCTCCACAGTTATGTCGCGCGTCGCGACATCATTTTCTATTACGTCGGCTATTTTTCGCAGACCATCATCGCCGCCATGGCCGAGGCCGTGAAGCTGCGCGCCGAGCATACTGGCGCGGTGGCACAGACGCGGCGCAAGCTGTTCTCGTCCTTCATCGAGATGGCGCAGAACATCGTCCACTATTCGGCCGACCTGCATGAGAAGGAAGGCCGTATCACCGAGCCGCCGATGCGCCATGGCGCGGTCTTCATCACCCAGACCGACGGACGCTACTACCTGCATTGCGCCAATCCGGTGGATGCCGAGATGGCCGGCAAGCTGCGTACCAAGCTGGAACACCTGCGTTCGCTGACCAACGAAGAGATCAAGTCCGCCTACAAGGAAATGCTGCGCGCCGAGACGCCGGCCGACAGCAAGGGCGCCGGCCTGGGTTTCCTGACGGTGGCGCGCGATGCCAGTGCGCCGCTGGATTTCGAATTTTCTTCTCCCGAGGCGGACGGCGCACAGACCTTCTACCTGAGGGCCACCATCTGAGGCAGCCTGCAGCACAGGCTTGCCGGTATCCGGACACCACACCATGGACAATCTATTCATCGCCGCCAGCGCCAGCTCTCCCGAAGTCGACTTTCGCTTCGACGAGCGCCGGCTTTCGCTGAAGGGCGAATCCTATCCCGAGAACGCGGCGCAATTCTGGGGCGAGATCATCGCCACGCTGCGCCGCTTCCTGGCCGAGGACAATGCGCAGACGGCCATCACCGTCAACGTCGCGCTGGCCTACTTCAACAGCTCCAGCACCAAGATGCTGTTCTCGCTCTTCGATACCCTGAACGAGAAGGCCGAGTCGGGCACTGAAGTGGTGCTCAACTGGTACCACGACGAAGAGGATGACACCATCTTCGAATTCGGCCAGGAATTGCAGGAAGACTTTTCCGCACTGGTCTTCCACGATCACGCGGTGCAAAGCTGATGGACGAGGTCGATCTTTTCGAGGCCGAGGCGCAGGCGCTGCAACGGGCCAATGACGTGCTGGCCAGTGAGCAGCCTGATCCTGCCAGCTACCGCTCTGCACTGGAAGAACTGGTGCAGCACTATGGCCAGCTGATGCGCCAGAGCCGCCGCCTGATCTCGCGCAGCGATCGCACCGAGCGCGAGCTGAACCTGGTGAATGCGCGCCTGCAGCAACTCAGCGACGAGCTCGACTACAAGGCCCGGCACGACAACCTCACCGGGGCGCTCAATCGTGGTGCCGTCTTCGAGCGTGCCCATCAGGTGCTGGAGAAGTCGCCGATGTCGCTGATCGTGCTGGACATCGACTTCTTCAAGCGCATCAACGATGAATTCGGTCATCCGGCCGGTGATGCCGTGATTCGCGAGCTGGTCAGCCGCCTGCGCACCGCCCTGGGAGGGATGGGCGTGATCGGTCGGGTCGGCGGTGAGGAGTTCACCATCCTGCTGCCCGGCTGGGAGCTGGAGCAGGCCGTGGTGCTGGCTGGCAGGATACGCCAGGCCATCGCGGGAGAGCGCTTCCAGTGCCTGCAGGAGCGGCCGGTGACGTCCAGCTTCGGCGTGGCCTGGGCCGCCGCCGGTGGCGACTTCGAAGAAACCTATGCCCGCGCCGACCAGGCGCTGTACCAGGCCAAGCGGGGCGGACGCAATCGGGTCGAGTCCGAGGCCACCGTCACCGGCTGACGGCGCCCCGGCACCTCCAATCCCTTCAGTAGCGCGTCATCGCCGCCACCAGCGCGGCCAGGGACGCGGCGTGCATCTTGCGCATGACTTGCTGGCGATGTGCCTTCACGGTACGTTCCGAGGTCCCCAGTTCGCCGGCGATCTGCTTGTTCAGGCGGCCCTTGATCAGACCCTCCAGCACCTCGCGTTCGCGCCGGGTCAGGGTTTTCAGGCGCGCATGATGTTGCTGGCGTTGTTGCTGCTGCGGACCGGATTCGTCGAAGGGCATGAGCGCACCGCGAAAGGCAGCGATCAGTTGCGCCCTCACCATGGGCTGTTCCGACCCGGTTATCCCGGCGGCTGCCGTCTTGCCGCCGGCCGGCATCTCCGTCCCATCCGTACCATCTTCGTTGATGACGAGGAGCGGCATCCCCGTCTGTCTTTCCCCCAGCAGCGAGCGCAGCTGCGGGGCATTCATGCTTTGCATGTGCAGCTCCAGCACCAGTCCGCGTGGTGCGGCCTCGGTATCGGCCTGCAGGAACTGGTCGGCCGAGGCATGGTGGGCGATTCGGAAACCGGCCGCCTCCAGGAGCCTGACCAGGGGGGCAGCGAGGTTGTCGTCACCACCGACGAGATGGGCGAGATGTGCAGTCGTCATGTTTTTCTTCCTTGGCAGATACGGAGGTATCGAGGAGGGGCTAAGGGACTTCGCCGGCACGGCCCTCAAGAAGAGGCGTGCGGGAAGAAAAACAGCAGTGTCACTGGGAGCTTGTCATTAGTCGACGGATTGGAAATATCTGTCTATAAATTTAGAAACTATTCTATTTTTAGTTCGAAAAATTTCTAGAAGCGAGCAGGTGCCCGCTGCAGACCAAGCGGGCGGTCAGCCTGGCCACGTGCTAGCCGGTTCGGGGACGCGTGGAAGAGACAGGCGAGCAGCCTCGCAAAGCGGGCCGCCCGAGAGGGTTTGCTAGCGCTGGAGCATCCACGCATGTGCGGGATCATTCCTGAAATGCCAGCTGCGGGTGGGGCCTGCCATCACATTGAGGTAGTAGCTCTGGTAGCCATGCGGTACCACTACCGGGTGATAACCGCGCGGTACCATCACCACGTCATGATTTTCCACTGCCATCGATTCATCCAGCGATCGGTCATCCACATAGACCCGCTGGAAGGCGAAACCCTGTTCGGGATCGAGCCGGTGGTAGTAGGTCTCTTCCAGGAAGCTTTCCTGGGGCAGGTTGTCGGTGTCATGCTTGTGCGGCGGATAGCTGGAAGAATGCCCGCCGGGCGTCCGTACTTCGACCACCAGCAGGTGATCGGCTGCTGCGCTCTGGGGCAGGATGTCGCTGACGTAACGGGTATTGCTGCCCTGGCCGCGCACCGATTGCGCCACCTCGGAGGGAGGGATCAGGCGGGGCGGTAGTTCGCCGTGGCCGGGCGCGCTGCACAGCGCCACTTCACTCGCACTGTCGGCCGTGATCGATAGTGTCTGGTGATGGGGGATGTAGACCGAGAAGGCCGGTTTGTCGTCGAACACGCCAGATCGTGCTCCGATCTCTCGCCACTGGTATGCCCCGACCTGCACGCTGACCACGCCCCCCAGGATCACCAGACAGTATTCGCGCTCACCGGTCTGCAGTGCCATGGTCTCGCCGCGCGCCAGGCGATGGGCGCTGAACCCGACATAGCGCCAGCCGGCTGATTGCGGCGTGACCTGGACGATATCGCGGCCGGTGCGGCTGGATTTGACGAGCAGGCTCATGCGGCCTCCTGCAGCGTATCGTTCTCGATGGCCGCGACCAGGTCGCGCAGATGGCGATAGCCCATGTCGGCGTAGCGATAGCTGGGGGCGACCGCCGGGTCTTGTTCGGCTTCCACCACCAGCCAGCCGGCATAACCGTGCTGGTACAGCAGTTGCAACAATGCACCGAAATCGATGGCGCCATCGCCGGGTACCGTGAAGGCACCATTGATGACCGCCTGCAGGAAACTCCAGTCACGGTTGCGCGCCAGCCTGACCACGGCCGGACGCACATCCTTGCAATGCACATGGCAGACGCGCGCCAGATGGCGCTGCAATACCGCCAGCGGATCACCGCCGGCAAAGGCGATATGGCCGCTATCGAACAGCAGGCCCACTTCGGGGCCGGTGAGGGCCATCAGCTTGTCCACATCGTCCGGGGTTTCCACATAGGCGCCCATGTGGTGGTGATAGGCCAGCCGCACGCCATGTGCCAGCAGATGCCGGGCGAAATGGTTCAGGCGGTCGGCGTAGCCCTCCCAGGGGGCTTCGCTGGCAAAGCGCGGGCGCTGATACAGCGGCGCCGCCGCACCCTGGATGGAACCGGCCACCTCGCCATAGACCATGACCCGGGCGCCGTTGGCCGCCAGCAGCTGGAGGTGCGCCTCCACGGCGGCGATTTCCTCTGCCACGCTGCGCGTGGCCAGCTGTCCGCTGTACCAGCCGGAGACGCATTCCAGCTGGTATTTGCCCAGCACGGCGCGCAAGGCATCGGGCTGGCGCGGGAACTTGTTACCCAGTTCGAAGCCGCGATAGCCGATCTGCGCGCCCTCGGACAAGGCCTGTTCCAGCGGTGTTTCACCGCCCAGCGAGGGCAGGTCGTCGTTCATCCAGGAAATGGGATTGATGCCGATCTTGACGTTAAAGGGGTTGCCCACGATATCCTCTCCTGTGGCTGATGTGCGTGAATGTTCGGGTCTTCATAGCGCTTGTGCTTGCCGCGCCAGCTCATATTGGCTGCGTGCCTGCCGGACCTGGGTACGCGGAGAGACTTCAGGTACCGCCACCTCCCACCAGCAGCCGCCCTCGTCAGTGGTGCGCGTCGCATCGGTATCGATGCAGACCAGGTAGCTGCGATCGGCAGCGCGGGCGCGTTGCAGGGCGGCCTCCAGGTCGCCGATGGTCTTGACGTTCTCTCCCAGCGCCCCCAGTGCGCGGGCATGGGCGGCGAAGTCGATGGTGGGAGCGCCATGGCCGGCCTGCAGGCAATCCTCCAGCATGTTGTTGAAGGGCGCACCGCCACAGGCCTGTTGCAGCCGGTTGATGCAGCCATAGCCGCGATTGTCCAGGACCACGATGATGAGTTTCTTGTCCAGCATCACGGAGGTGGCGATCTCGGAATTCATCATCAGGTAACTGCCGTCACCGACGATGACGATCACCTCGCGCTCCGGCTGCGCCAGCTTCACGCCCAGGCCACCAGCCAGCTCATAGCCCATGCAGGAAAAACCGTATTCGACGTGGTAAGCCCCCGGCCGTCCCGCGCGCCAGAGCTTGTGCAGTTCGGCCGGCAAGGTACCGGCGGCACAGACCACGATGTCCTGGTGGGGGGAGTCGGCCAGCGAGCGCTGTACCGCGCCGATGACCTCGCCGTCATAGGGCAGCTGGCCACCGGTATCGGTGCGGCTGGTGATCGCTGTCACGCGCTCGCGCCAGGCCTGCGCCAGCTCCTGCGCCCGTGCCGTCCAGGCTGCCTGGCTGCGCCAGCCGTCCAGCCTGCCCGACAAGGCCTCCAGTCCCAGGCGCGCGTCGCACTGCAGGGCGGTGCCGTGCCACTTGAGCGCGTCCATTGCATTGACGTTGAGATTGAGCAGGCGCGCCTGGGCGAACAGGGTATGGGAACCGGTGGTGAAATCCTGCAGTCGCGTTCCCACCGCGATGACCACATCGGCCTGCTGCGCCATGGCATTGGCGGCCGGCGAGCCGGTCACGCCGATGGCGCCCAGCTGCAAGGCATGTGACCAGGGCAGGGCGCTCTTGCCGGCCTGGGTTTCGGCCACGGGAATGCCATGCCGCTCGGCAAAGTGGCGCAGCGCTTCGCTGGCCTCCCCGTAGAGTACGCCGCCACCGGCGATGAGCAGGGGCTGGCGCGCTTGCCGCAGCAGGGCCACGGCGTGCGCCAGCTCCGTCTCGGCGGGCGGCTGCACGCGCGGCACGATGGTCGGGGGCGAGAAGAAATCCAGGGGATAGTCGTAGGCCATGGTCTGTACATCCTGCGGCAAGGCCAGCGTCACCGGGCCGCACTGGGCGGCATCGGTGAGTACCTGCACGGCACGGGGCAGGGCGCTGAGCAATTGCTCGGGATAGCAGATGCGGTCGAAAAAGCGCGACAGGGGCCGGAAGGCATCGTTGACCGAGATCCCGGGATCGCGGGCGTCTTCCAGTTGCTGCAGCACCGGATCGGGACGGCGCGAGACGAACACGTCGCCCGGCAGCAGCAGGACCGGCAGCCGGTTGACATGCGCCAGCGCGGCTGCGGTCAGCAGGTTGGTGGCGCCAGGTCCGATCGAAGTGGTCACCGCCATCATGCGCTGGCGCATGTGTGCCTTGGCATAGGCGATGGCGCTATGGGCCATGGCTTGTTCGTTGTGGGCGCGATAGGTCGGCAGGCTCTCGCGGAACTGGTGCAAGGCTTCGCCCATGCCGGCCACGTTGCCATGGCCGAAGATGGAAAAGACACCACCGAACAGCGGCACCTCGCCTTGCGGGGTCTGGATGCGCAGCGCATCCAGGTAACGCACCAGCGCCTGGGCCATGGTCAGGCGCACCGTGGCACGCGCAGGTGCGGCCGCGCTCATGTGGCTGCTCATGCTGCCTCCCTGTTGTTGACCGACTGGACCCGGCTGTCGCGCCAGAGTCCGATCAGTTCTTCGAAGGTCTGGCGCACCTGGGCGATCAGGGTGGCGTCGTCGATCTTTCCTTGCAGCCACTGCCGGCTCGACTCATGGAAGATGGTGCGGCCGACCATGAAGCCACGACAGGTCTTGCTATGGCGCGATGCCGCGAAGCCGGCGGCCAGTTCCGTCACCGGTGCGGCCAGTCCCAGCAGCACCACGCCGCGGCAATGGGGATCGCGCTCGGCGATGAGGGCATCGATGCCTTCCCATTGACGCGCCGACATCGATTCCAGCTTCCACCATTCGGGATAGATGTCCAGGTTGTAGAGCCGCTTGAGGGCGCGCAAGACGGTATCCTCTTCCTGCGGCAGCGACTTGGGCGGGATGATCTCCAGCAGCAAGTCGTGACCGCTGTGTTGCACGGCGTCGTACAGTGCGCGCAGTTGCGCTTCCTGCTCCAGTCTTTTCTCGACCGCCTCATCCGGGTGGAACTGCACCAGGCACTTGACCACCTGCTCCTTGGGCCAGCTCTGCAGATGGGTGCCGATGGAGCGGCCGAAGTCGAATTCCAGGGGATTGGACAGGGGCAGTTCCACTGCCCGTCCCACCCACCAGCCGCGTCCGGTGGCGGCGTTGAGCGCATCCTGGCCGTAGCGGTCGTCGATCAGTACCCCGGTCCTGCCTTGCAGGCCGAGCTTGCTCTCGGTCTGCGCCACCGCCTCCACCAGCAATCGTTTCAGCTGCGGCAGGCGCTCCTGGCTGACGCCGGCCTCGGTCGCCAGGTCGAAGAACTGGTTGCGATGATCGAAGGCAAACACATTGACTTCGTCCCAGTGACGCCGCCGGCTGACCACCCGATGCAGTCGCTGCAACTGCGCATCACGATCGGGTCGTTGCAGGCGCTGGGCATGCTGGAGGAAGTAGTCCAGTTCCATCGGTCCCGGCATGGCCGGGGCGCAGGCATGGCGCGACACCACCAGCGCGCCGCAGGCATTGGCATAGCGGCAGCAATGCTCGTCGTCTTCCTCGTTGAGCCAGCCCTTGAGGAAGCCCGAGATGAACGCATCGCCCGCGCCCAGCACATTGAGCACCTCGACCTGCACCCCGCGATAGTGGAAGCCCTCTTCCAGGCTGGCCGGAATGGCCCCGTGCAGGACCACGCAGCCCAGCGGGCCGCGCTTGACCACCAGCGTGGCCGCGCAGAGGGCGCGTACCGAATGCAGTGCCGCCATGATGCTGGTACTGCCACCGGCGATCATGAATTCTTCCTCGGTGCCGACCACCAGGTCGAATTGCGGCAGGATGCCTTGCAGATGGCGCGTCACGCCATCGCTGGCGATGAAACGGGTCTCGCCATCGCCCTTGCCGGTCAGGCCCCAGAGCACCGGGCGGTAATCGATGTCGAGCACGGTGCGCACCTGATGGCGGCGTGCATACTCCAGCGCCAGGCTGCTGCTGCGATGTACCTGGGGCGTGGAAAAGTGGGTGCCGGTGATCAGCAGCGCCTTGCTGCTGGCGATGAAGGCTTCATCGATATCTTCCGGCGCCAGCGCCATGTCGGCGCAATTGTCGCGATAGAAGATCAGCGGGAAGCTGTCCTTGTCCTTCAAGCCCAGCATCACCAGTGCGGTCAGCCGTTGGGGATCGACCGTGACATGGCTGACATCGCAACCCTCGGCGGCCAGCTCGGCCTTGAGGAACTGGCCATTCTGTTCGTCGCCCACGCGTGCCAGCATGGCTGACCTGAGTCCCAGTCGGGCGCAGCCGAAGGCGATGTTGGCCGAGGAGCCGCCCAGGTACTTGGCGAAGCTGCTGACCTCCGAGAGTGGCGCGCCGACCTGCTGGGCATAGAGATCCACGGCCAGGCGGCCGATGCAGATCAGGTCCAGTCGACGGTCGGGGGCAAAACGTCCCTGGAGGGGAGTGTGACTAGTTTGCATGCGGGATCCTTGTTAAACCTGAATACCTTCCAGTTGGCTCATCAGCGTCTGCATCTCGGCGCCGCCGGCCATCATGTCCAGCACTTCTTCCTTGGTAATCCTGTCCTTGGCGAAGCTGCCCAGTGACTTGCCCCGGTTGAGCAGGGTGAAGGTGTCGCCGATGGGGTAGGCGTGATGCACGTTGTGGGTGATGAAGATCACCGAGATGCCGCGTTCGCGCGCACGGTGGATCAGCTTGAGCACATTGAAGGATTGCTTGACCCCCAGCGCCGCCGTGGGCTCATCGAGGATCAGTACGCGCGCGCCGAAGTGGATGGCGCGTGCGATGGCCAGGCATTGCTTTTCGCCACCGGACATGGTGCCGATGGGGTGATGGGCATCGCGCACCATGATGCCCATCTCGGCCAGTTTTTCCTTGGCGGTACGGGCGGCGTAGTCCATGTCCATGACCCGCAAGCCGAACAGTTTCCTGATCGGCTCGCGTCCCAGGAAGAAGTTGCGCGCCACCGACAGCAGCGGCACCAGGGCCAGGTCCTGGTAGACCGTCGCCACACCGACATCCAGCGCCTCCTTGGGAGAGGCGAAGCGCACCGGCTTGCCATCGACCAGGTATTGACCGGACGAAGGCTGGTGTACGCCGGCCAGCAGCTTGATCAGCGTGGACTTGCCGGCGCCGTTGTCGCCCAGCAGGCAGTGGACCTCGCCACGGCGCAGGCGCAGGCTGACATTCTGCAATGCGATCACCGGCCCGAAGTACTTGCTGACCTGGTCCAGTTCGAGGATGGCCTCGTCGTTGTTGGCTTGCATGCTCATTTGGCCTCCGTGATGCGACGGCGTACAAAGTTGTTGAACAGCACCGCCACCAGCAGCATCACGCCGAGGAAGACGCGGAACCAGTCCGAACTGAGGTTGGTATAGGTGATGCCGATCTGCACCACACCGAAGATGAGCGCGCCGAAACAGGCCCCGATCACCGAGCCGTAACCGCCGGTGAGCAGGGCGCCGCCGATGACGGCGGCGATGATCGCTTCGAATTCCTTTTGCAGGCCGCGGTCGGCGGCGGCCGAACCGAAATCGGCCACCTGCAGCACGGCAAACAGGCAGGCGCAGAAGGCGGTGAAGACGAACAGGCCGATCTTGACCTGGCGCACCGGCACGCCCATGTTCTTGGCCGCCACTGCATCGCCACCGACGGCGAAGATCCAGTTGCCCAGTCGCGTGCGTGCCAGTACGAAGCTGGCCACCAGCGCCACCACCGCCCACCACAGGATGACCTTGGGAATACCCGCCACCAGTGGCGCGCCGCCGTTCACGGTCGCGATCCAGCCATGCCGGGCCAGCCAGGAGAACAGGCCGCTGCCGACATTGCCGGTGAAGAGCAGTTGCCCCAGCCAGTCGTGTGCCGCGCGCTCGCCCACGCCGCTGACAATGGTGCGGTTGGCAAAGAGGATGGACAGCGCCAGCGTCAGACCGCGCAGGATGAACAGGAAGGCCAGTGTGACGATGAAGGAGGGCAGCCGCGTCTTCATCACCAGATAGCCGTTGAGCCAGCCCAGCAGCATCGAGCCGGCAAAGGCGAACAGCACCGCCAGCCAGAACGGCCAGCCGAAATAGACCGTGGGGATGGCCACCATCATGCCGGCAAAGCCGATCATGGAGCCGATGGAGAGATCGAATTCGCCGCCTATCATCAGCAGGCAGGCACCGACGGCGATGATGCCGAGGTAGGCCGCGACCTGCATCCAGTTGATCACGCCATCCAGGTTGAACATGCCGGAGTCGCCCGCGGTGAGGGCGAAGACGATGAACACCAGGATCGCCCCGGCCAGTGAAGCGAATTCGGGCCGGCCCAGCAGGCGCGAGACCAGGTTTTCGCGGCGCATGCGTTCGTCGCCGTCGCTGTGCGGGCTGGCGGGCAGGGGAGATCGGGGCGGGTGGCTGCGGGCGACCATGTCACTTGTATTCATTGCAGTGTCCGTGAGAGGGTGGGTGCTGCCCACACCGGAGGGGGCGGTGCGGGCCAGGCAATGCAGAGGGAGCGGCCCGGATGCGCTGTGGCAGTCGCGGGCCGTGGTCGCAGATCAGCGGTACTGACCGGCGTACTTCAGGACCTTGTCGAGATTGTCCTTGGTGATGTAGCCGGGGCCCGAACTGATGTGACGCGGGCCGTAGATCGGCGCCAGGCCATATTCGGCCAGGCGCGCCTGGAACTTCGGACTGGCCTTGAGCTTGTCATGCAGCACGGCCATGTCGGTGGTCTTCAACTGACGCGACAGCGCCAGGATGGCCACCGGGATATAGCCTTGCAGATACGGTTGCTGGTCGATGGCAAACTGCACCGAACCATCCTTGATGCCATTGGCGATCTCTTCGGACAGGTCGAAGGTGGCGAACCAGATCTTGGACTTGAGCCCCATCTTCTGCAGCGCGCGCAGGCTGGGCACTGCCGAATCCGGACCCAGCGCCAGCACCGCCTGGGTACCGGGATTGTTGCGCAGGTAGGCGCTGACCTTGCTTTCCACCGCATTGGGATCGATGCCGGTATCGAGGGTGGACTTCTTGTAATCCGCACCGATGGCCTCGGCAAAGCCACGGCAGCGTTCGAAGGAAGAGGGGTTGGTGGCGTAGTGGTTCACGCACAGGAAGGACTTGATGCCGGCCGCCTTGGCCTTCTGTCCGGCGCCGAAGCCGGCATCGTACTCCGGCTGTCCCACGTGCATCAGCGCGCCCAGTTGCTCGCTCTGTTGCTGGGTGCCGGAATTGATGGTGATGACCGGGATGTTCTTGGCCACGACCATCTCGACGGGCTTCTTGAGCACGCTGAAATCGGCGATGCTGACCACCACGCCGTTGTAGTTGCGCGCCGCGGCCTGTTCGACCAGGCGGGCCATGTCGGCCAGGTCGCCGTTGGACGGGTTGCGGTAATCGACACTGACGTCAAAATCTTCGCCAGCCTGCTTGATGGCGTTCTTGATGGTGTTCCACCAGGAATCGGAATCGGGGGCGTGACTGATCAGGACAAACTTCTCGTTGGCGGCCAGGCCGGGGGAGGGGGCGGTAGTCAACAGCAGGGCCGTTGCCGAGAGGACGGCAAACAGCCCTTTGCATCCGAATCTTTGCATGATGAATGTCTCCAGTTATTTTTTTTACCGTGAGCCGCTTTCTGGTGAGCGTCGGTTTCTTCCTCATGCGTGCAGGAAGTCACTGTGCGGGGAAGCGGTAACTAACAATAGAACAAGCAAAGTCGATGTGCAATAATTTTTTTCAGTTAAATTAAAAATAGAAATTATTTTTCAAATTTGTGATCTGGATGCCTTTATAATCAAGCCATCGTCCCGCATCGGACTATCAATTCCCTCATGAAAGAAGCGCGGTGGATACCCCAACTGTCGATGAACTGATGCTGCAGATTGCGGCGCAATACCACTCCCTGTCCCGGCAATTGAAATTGATTGCCACCTATGTGGATCAGCACAAGACCAGCCTGATGCTGGAGCGCATCAGCGATATCGCCGAGCAATGCCAGGTGCAGCCTTCGGCCATCGTGCGTTTCGCCAAGCATTTCGGCTTTTCCGGTTTCAGCGAGATGCAGGCGGTGTTTCGCGAGGCCTACACGGCGCAGGCGATCCCATCGAAGAACTACCAGCGGCGCATTCGCAACCTGATCCAGAGCAAGCCCACGCGCGTGACCAGTGCGGCGCTGGCGCATGAATTCATCCAGTCCAGTCGCGCCGGGCTGGATGAGTTGCTGGGCGGGTTCGACGAGGAACAGTTCGAGGCCGCAGTGAAGTTGCTGCTCAAGGCCGAGAATATCTATGTCATCGGTGTGCGCCGCTCCTTCCCCATCGCCAGTCACCTGGCCTATGCGCTGCAGCACACCAACAAGCGCGTACACCTGATCTCGGGAAATGGCGGCATGTTCCGCGAAGAGGTGCGCAGCATCGACAAGCAGGACGTGCTCATCGCCATCAGCTTCACCCCTTACGGCCAGGAGACCCAGGCTTGCGTGCGGCTGGCCCATCACCGGCAGGCGCGCACGCTGGTCATCACCGACAGCCAGCTCAGTCCGCTGGCGCGTCATGCCACGGTGTTGCTCAAGGTCAAGGAGAGCAGTGCCTTCTCGTTCCGCTCGCTGACCAATGCGATGTGCCTGTCGCAGGCGCTGTTCATCGCCCTGGCCTACCGCATGGAACTGGATGTGGCAGAAGCGGAACCTATCGATGGCTACGATGACGCCAGCGACTGATCCGCAGCGCTGGCGACCTCTGCGGCAACTGCTATAGCAATACCGGCTGTTGCTCCAGCAAGGACTGGCGCATTGCCACACCGATGCGGGTGGCTTCGGTCGCATCCTCCAGGGTGAGGGCCAATGGGTGATCGAGACGGACAGCGTCGACGAAATGCCGGGCCTCCGTCACGAAGGCCTCGGCAAAGCGTTCGATGAAGCTGGGGGTACTCTCGCTGCGCACGCCATGCGAGTCGGCGATGGTGACGCGGTTGAGACGGGGATTGGCGCCGATGCTGAGCCGCCCGCGCGTACCGGTGACGTCGGTCGTGGTCTCGTGGCCGTGGGCCATGGTGCGCGAGGCATAGAAGCTGGCCAGGCGACCGTCTTCGAACTCGCAGATGGCCAATCCATTGTCGACGTCCTGGAACGGCGCCAGCTCATGGTGGATGGCACGCACGCCGCTGGAGATCACCCGTACCGCCCGCACTTCTCCCAATAGCCAGCGGGCCAGATCGATATCATGCACCGAGCAATCGAGGAACAGGCCGCCGCTGGTCGGGGCAAAGCGCACGAAGAAGCCATCCGGATCGTAGGCATCGCAGGTCTGCGAATAGACCATGAACGGTGCGCCGATCAGGCCCTCATCGATCTTGCGTCTGGCATCCTGGTAACTGGCATCGAAGCGCCGCACGAAACCTGTCATCACCTTCAACTGCGGATGGCGCGCCGCCTCGGCCTGCACGCGCAGGCAGTCTTCCAACTCCAACGACAGCGGCTTCTCGCAGAAGACATGCTTGCCGGCGCGCAGTGCCGCGATGATCTGCCCGGCATGCAGCGCGGTGGGTGTGACCAGGAACACGGCTTGCAGGCCCGGATGGGCCAGTAGCGCCTCATAGTCCTGGTATCGATGCGCGTCGGGGTAGTTTTGACGCGCCCAGTCGAGTTCAGCGGCGATCGGGCTGCAGACGGCACATAGTGCTGCACCGGGTACCAGCGTGGCAAGGTTGTCGGCATGTCGGCGACCCATGCGGCCCAAGCCGACTACGCCGACCTGCAGCGGGGATGGCGCGCTCATGCGGACAGGCTGACGATGCGTTTTTCACGCCACGAAGTGGCAGCCGCTTCAGCCAGTTGCAAGGCCTTGACGCCATCCTCGATGGTGGTGCGCACGGGCTGGCCGGTCTGCATGGCCTGGAAGAAATGGGCGATTTCACGCGCGTAGGCGGCGCGGTAGCGCTCCAGGAAGAAATGCTCGGGCAGGTCGGCACTGACCTGGCTGGCAGTCGCTGCCAGCACCTCGGTGGGGCGGTGATTGCCGGCTTGCAGCATGCCCTTGCTGCCCAGCACCTCGAAGCGCTGGTCATAGCCATAGGCGGCGCGCCGGCTGGTATTGATCTGGCACAGCCGGCCGCTGCGGGTCGTGATGGTGACGGCGGTGCTGTCGATATCGCCGGCGGTGGCAATGGCGGGATCGGTCAGGCAACTGCCGGTGGCAAAGACGCTGACGGCTTCATCGGCCAGGATCCAGCGGAAGATGTCGAAGTCATGGATCAGCATGTCCTTGAAGATGCCGCCCGAGCTGGCAAGGTAGGACAGCGGCGGGGCGCCCGGATCGCGACTGGTGACCAGCAGCATCTCGGGATCGCCGATCTCGCCGGCGGCCAGGCGCTGGCTCAGCGCCTCGAAGGTGGGATCGAAGCGGCGCTGGAAGCCGATCATGCAGGTCACCCCAGCCGCATGCACCGCCTTCGCACAGGCTTGCGCGCGAGGCAGGTCGAGGTCGACCGGTTTTTCGCAAAAGATCGCCTTTCCGGCCTTGGCCGCGCGCAGGATCAGGTCGGCATGGGTGTCGGTACTGGAGGCAATGACGACGGCGCCGATGCTGCCATCATCCAGTATCCGTTCGATGCCGGCGACCTGGGCGCCGTGCTGGCGCGCCAGGTCGGCGGCGCTGTCGGCATGGACGTCGCAGACATACCTGAGCCGCACGCCGGCTTGCGCGGCGACCTTTTCTGCATGGATCTTGCCGATGCGTCCGGCACCGAAAATGGCCACTTCGATCATTGATGTCTCCATGTAAAGATGGGCAGGTTCCATGACCTACCCCTTGTATTTGGAAACTATATTCTCTTTAAGTTTAAATTGGAATATTTATTTCGATTGCTGGGCAAATCGCTGCCAGGCACCGGTCACGTACCGGTCGCGCACTTTTACTCGGATGGAAATACCCGCCGCAAGCCCTCTGGCTTTGAACCAGCACAGCGCCTTGCAGGCGCAGGTCACGACATGCGGTCGGCCGGCTCAGTTCCGGCACACACCTGCGCCCGTCCCCTGTTCTTGGCCAGATAGAGGTTCTGGTCCGCCAGTTCGACCAAGCCGGCCGGGGAGGAGGCCAGGCCGGGATTGTCCACGGTCGCCACGCCAATGCTCAGGGTGACGATCTGGGAGACTTCCGATTTCGCATGCGGCAGCTCCAGGCGCGCTACCGACAGGATGATGTCCTGGGCCATTTTCATGGCTTGCTCACGGCCGGCCATGGGCAGGATGCAGGCGAATTCCTCGCCACCGTAACGCGCCACGCAGTCGTAGCTGCGATTGAAATTGCTGCGGATGGCTTGCGCCACCTGCGCCAGGCAGCGGTCTCCGGCCTGGTGGCCGTAGTGGTCGTTGTACTTCTTGAAATAGTCGATGTCGATCATCAACAGGGAGATGCCCTGCGAGGAACGCTTGCACAATTCCCACTTCTCGGTCAGTTCACTGTCGAACTTGCGACGGTTGAACAGGCCGGTGAGCGAGTCGGTCACGGCGATGTTGCGATAGAAGTCCGACTGCAGCTTCAGGGTCAGGTGAGTCAGTACCCGTGCCTTGAGCACAGTGCTGTTGATGGGTTTGCTGATGAAATCGACGCCGCCGACGTCGAAGCCCTTGACCTCATCCTCCTCGCTCTTCAAGCCGGTCAGGAAGATCACCGGAATACCCAGCGTGGCCGTGTTTTGCTTGAGCCGTTCGCAGGTTTCGTAGCCGTTCAGTCCGGGCATGTTGACGTCCATCAGGATCAGGTCGGGCAGGATCCGCTCGCACAGGTCCAGCGCCTGCTGGCCGCTGCCGGCCATGTAGATGTCGTAGTCGCCCTTGAGCATGGCATTGGCCAGGCGGATGTTGATGGGCTGGTCGTCGCACAGCAGGATGCGCGGACGGCTGCCACGTAGCGTGGAAAGTTCTTCCAGGATGCGTTTCACGGTGCTTCTCCAAAATGTCGATCGAGTACGGCCAGCGCGGCCGGGAAGTCCAGTTTCTCGATCAGCTCGATCACTTGCAGGTAGTGCGGCTGTTGCATGAGGTCATGACGCCGGCCGATCACGTCGGCAAGATCGATGGCTTCCAGGTTGCTTGACGATAACAGCGCCCGCAGGCGTTGCCTATCAGGAAAATCGGAAGCCGATGCGGCCTTGCCACCTGGGGCCGCGGCCGAAGCTTGTCCGGAATGCAAGGCTTGCATCTCCAGTTGTTGCAAGACCAGCACGCAATCGCGCTGGCTCTCGTCCACTTCCTGGCGGCACAGGGTCATCAGGGCCTCGGCCTGTTCGGCGCTGGTAAAGCGACAGCGCTGTTCGATGGCGCCGAAATAGGCCGACAGGCCACGCGCACCGATGGTGGCGGCCATGCCCTTGATGGCATGGCTGGCCTGTGCCACTTGCGGCAAGGCGTGTTGCGCCAGGGCGGCCCGGTACTGGTCGTAGAGCCGCTCCAGCTCCATCGCGGAGGCATTGAGCGTGGTGCGGTAGATGTCGCCGGCCTGGTGGTAGCGACGCATGATGGTGGCATAGCTGTCCACGCTCTGACGGTTGCCTGGGGCTTCGGTTGCCGGCGCCGCCGGTGGCGTGGCGACGCCCCCCTGCGCCGCCCGTTCCGGATGCAGGTGGGAGAGCAGCATGGGGATCAGCGTGCTCACGTCGATGGGCTTGGCGATATGACCTGCCATGCCGGCATCGATGCAGCGCCGCTTGTCTTCGGGGGAGGCATTGGCGGTCATGGCCAGGATGGGGATGCTGCGTAGTTCGTGGTGGCGTCGTATGCGACGAGTGGCTTCGATGCCATCGATGTCAGGCATCTGCAGATCCATCAGGATCAGGTCGAACTGGCGCGCCGGATCGCAGGCCATGGCCACGCCGGTACTGCCATTCTCGGCGCAACTGACCTCAGCCCCCGAGAGCGCCAGCAATTCGCTGGCGACCTGCCGGTTCACGGCATTGTCTTCGACCAGCAGGATGCGCACCGATGCCAGCGGATGGGCCTGCTCGGGGGGCGGACCTTCCGTGGTACAGGCCGCTGGCGGGGCGACGGGGCCGGCCAGCTGCAGGGGCGTCTCGTCGTCCACGGGCAAGGCCAGGTCAAACCAGAAACGGCTGCCGCGCCCCGGTTCACTGCTGACCTGCAACTGTGTCCCCATCAGGCCGACCAGGTGTTTGCTGATGGCCAGGCCCAGCCCGGTGCCACCGTAGCGGCGGGTGATCGATGCCTCGGCCTGGGTGAAGGCATCGAAGATGTCCGCCAGTCGTTCGGCGGCGATACCGATGCCGGTATCGATGACTTCCACCCGCAGTTGCAGTGTGTTTGCCTGCACCGGTGCCAGGTGCGAGAAGCGCACATCGATGCGACCCTGGTGGGTGAACTTGAGGGCATTGCCGACCAGGTTGACGAGGATCTGCTGCAGTCGGTAGGTGTCGCCCACCACACGTTGCGGCAGTAGCGGATCGAGCTCGATGTTCAGGAGCACGCCTGCCTGGGGCGGCGTGCCGGCCAGTATCGCCGACAGGTCGCGGGTGAAATGTGCCAGGCTAAAGGCTTGCAGGTCCAGTTGCAGCTGTTCCACATCCATCTTGGAAAAGTCGAGCAGGTCATTGAGCAGGTTCAGCAGCGACTTGGCCGAGAATTCGGCCTTGTCGAGATAATCGCACTGGCCGGGCAAGGGATGCGTGCGCTGCAGCAGCTGGATCATGCCCAGTACGCCGTTCATCGGCGTGCGGATCTCGTGGCTCACGCTGGCCAGGAACAGGCTCTTGGCGGAATTGGCCTGTTCCGCCTTCAGGCGCGCATCGACCAGGTTGTTTTCGAATTCGATGCGCTGGGTGATGTCCAGGTTGATACCGATCACCCGCACCGGCGTCCCCGTGCCATTGCGTTCCACATGCGCGCGCGCCTGCACGTAGCGCAGGCTGCCATCGCCACGCACGACCCGGAAGATGGGCTCGTACTCGCCCGTGCCGGCCAGGGCGGATTGCAGGGACCCTTCCACATAGGCGATATCGTCTGGATGGACGCGGCCACGCCAGTCTTCATAGGTGGTCATGTGGAGCCCCTGCTTGTCTTCCAGGCCATAGATCTCGGCGATCTGGCGATTGAAATGCAAGACTTGGCTTTCCTGGTCCCACACCCACACGCCCAGCTTGGCGACTTCAGCGGCCAGCACCAGCTGGTCGCGCGCGGCGGCCAGCTCGGCCTCCTGCTGGCGTTGCAGGCTCATGTCCACGGCAATGTAGAGATAGCCGACATGGCGCTGCCGATGGTCCAGCATGGTGGTGCGCTGGCGCGCGACATGCAGCGTGGCGCCGTCCTTGCGGCGGTAGAGCAGATCGCTGGTGGCATCGTCCCCGGGCTGCGGCTGGCCCGCCACCGGCCAGCAGAATTGCTGCTCGCAGAGATGGCCGACGGTTTCCTCGGCGCGGTAGCCCAGCATGTTCTCGGCGCCACGGTTGAACAGGGTGATGAGGCCCTGCGGCGAGGTGGCGATGATGGCCACGCCAGTGGCCGAATGCAGCACATTGTTGAGCAGCAGGTTGGCATCCTGCACCTGGTCCAGCAGGAACTGGTTTTGTTGCAGGGCGCCGGAAAGCTGGTCGCGGTTATGGGTGATCTCGGTGACATCGTGGGCCACTACATAAAAACCCAGGACCTCGCCCTCCTCGGTCACATCGGGGATGTAGGTCGTCAGCACATGCTTGAAGCCGCTGTCGGGATGCTCGAAGCTGCGCTCGAAGGTCTGTTTCTGGCCCGCCAGCACCGCCTCGATATGTGGCTGGGACTTTTCATAGAGATCGTGATCCATCAGCTCGCGCATGTGCATGCCGAGGATCTCGCTGGCCGGGCGATGAAATACCCGTTCGTAGGCGGCATTGGCGAAGCGGTTGATCAACTGCTTGTCCCAGTAGCCGACCAGCGAGGGCATCACGTCCAGCACGGTCTGCAACATGGTCTTGGCCTTGTGCAGGGCATGGGTACGTTGCTGTACGGTCGATTCCAGTTCCTCGTTGATGCTGTGGAGCTCGCGCTCGATGTTCTTTTCGTGGGTGATGTCGCGCAGCATGAAGGCCTTGCCGATCTGTTGCCCTGCACGATCGCGCAGGGGAAACAGTAGCGCCGAGGCATAACGGGTCAACTGACCGTGCAGGCTGATGACATGGGCTGCGGGCGCGGCATGCAGTTTTTCCTCGGCTGCGCCGGCGCGTGCATCCAGTTCGCGCAGCGCGCCGTGGGCCGATAATGGCGTGCCCAGGGCCTGTTCGCGGGTGCGCTGCAGGTAGTCGGCAGCACCCTTGTTCCAGGAGCTGATCATGCCCTTGGCATCGGTAGTGATGATGGCGTCGGGCGAGCTGTCCACCACAGCGGCCAGGAGCGCCTGCGCCTGCTGCAGCTTCCTTTCGCGCAGGGAAAATGCCTGGTAGGCCAGTGCCAGCGCCACGATCAGCAGCGACAGCGTGCCCACCGACAGCAGTACGGAACGGTCGCTGATGAACTGGTGGGTCTGCAGGTATTGGGGAGTGCTTCTGATGTGCAGGCGCCAGGCTCGCCCGTAGAGCGACAAGGCGCTGTCCAGGCTGGCATTTCCCTTGAGTTGGCCGAAGTTGCTGCTGCGAAATAGCTCGGTGGCCGTGCCGTCATTGGTGACATCTTCGATCTGGATCTGCAGGGCGCGCGGATTCCAGCGCAGGCTCAGTTCGGAGAGGATGGCCTTGACTGACAGTGGCGAGTAGGCCCATCCAATGATCATTTCCTGCCTCTGCTCAGTGGTGGCCGGGGTGACCGAGCTTGCATAGACAGGCAGCAGGAACAGGTAGGAGGTCGCGCCTGCGCTTTCTCCCTGCACCAGCTGGATGGGACTGGTCAGCTCGGCCCGCCCGGTCAGCATGGCGTGGTCGGCGGCAGAGCGACGCTCCTGGGAGGAGGCGATGTCAATGCCCAGGGCCTTGCGGTTGGGCTCCCGAGGTTCGATCTGCTCGATGACATACAGGTCTTGGTCCGGCGCGTTGAACTGTTGCAAACTGGAGAACGGCATGCGTCCCTGCGTCATTTTCCTTTCATAGGCAGCGCGCTGCTGCGGCGGGACGCGGCGAATGAAGCCGAAGCCATTGGCCCAGGGGAATTCCTGCGACGCATCGCGGCTGTCGGTGTAGCGCAGGAAGCGCTCGCGGGTCAGTTCATCGGGACCGATGGCCAGGATCGCACCGCGTGTGCCGTGCAGTCCCAATTCGTAGCGCAGCATCAGCGCGGTGATGTCGTCCCTGATCCAGCGGCTGTCCTGGACCAGGCTGTCGCGCACTTCCTTGTCGTTGAGGTAGCCGATGCCCAGCACGCCGGCCAGCAGCAGGCTGAACGCCAGTAGCAGGAACAGGCTGGTGTTTCTGGTGACTCTGGTCATGTGCACAGGTCTTTCTTTCTCTATGGTTTTGCATGGGTTCGCGCGCCCCAGCGCGAACAGGCGCATTGCGCCATTGATTTCACCAGAACGCTGCCTGGCGGGCCATCAGGAAAATCCCGGGAACGGCTGGCCAGGCCGGTCCGGGGTCTTGTCATCAATGCAGCACGATCCTGGCCTTCAGCGGCATCTCGTCGATCTGCTCGAAACGCCGCAGCCGGGCCAGGATGGCCTCGTCCAGCACATGATCCTTGTTGAGCAGCAACACGCCGGAGCGGGTGCGCAGGTCCTCGGCCAGCTTCATGCCCACGCGCAACTCCTGCGGAGACAGCAGGCGAGTCTGTTGTTCCAGCGCCAGGCGCAGTTCGTCCATCATGGCGATGAAGTTTTCCACCACCAGGGGGTCGTAGCGATGGCCGGCATGGGTGCGCAACATCGCCAATGCCTTCTCGGGGCTGACGTCATGGCTGGTGATGCCGCCATTGCACAGGCCCTCGAAATCGCGCACCACGGCCAGGATGCGCGAGCCCATCGGAATGGCATCTCCCGAGAGGCTTTCCGGCACGCCACGGCCGTCGTAGCGTTCGTGCTGGTGGCGGATGATCTCGCCTGCCTCGGCCAGCATGGGGATGGGCGTGAGCAGCATCTGCCCCTTCACCGGATGCCAGAGGAAGCGCTGCAACTCGTCGCTGCTCATTTTCTCGATGGGCTTGCGCACCAGTTCATCGGGCAGGTCAAGCTTGCCGATGCCGTGCAGCATGCCGGCCATCATGGTGTCCCGGGCATGGTGGGTGGTCATGCCCATGCGCAGCGAGAGCTGCTCACACCAGCGTGCTACCCGGGCCGACTGGCCCACGGCCAGTCCGGCGCGCAGTTCGCTGATGTCGGAAAAAACATGCAGCATCGACAGGAAGCTCTTTTGCTCCTCCTCCTGGGCGCTCTCCAGGAACAGCACGGTCTGGCGCAACTCCTCGGTGCGGGCCTGGACCTGGCGTTCCAGCTGGCGGTTGAAGTCGGCCAGCTTGAGGTTCTGTTCGTGTACCTTGCGCTCCAGCGCCGCTTTCTGCTTGCGCAGTTGCTGTTCTTCCAGTGCGTGGGCTACCGTCATGAGCAGTTCACGGTCATCCCAGGGCTTGGAGAGGTAATGGTTGATGCCGCCCTCGTTGATGGCCGAGATGGTGCTGCCGATCTCGGCGTAGCCGGTCAGCAGGATGCGCATGGTGGCCGGCCACTCCTGGCGCACCCGGGCCAGGAACTGGGCGCCGCTCATGCCCGGCATGCGCATGTCGGAGATGACCAGGTCGACGTCGGTATCGGCCATGATCTGCAGAGCGGCCTCGGCGCTGGTGGCGGTCAGCAGGCGATAGCCCTGGGGCCTGAAGATGCGCTTCAAGGCCGACAGGATGCTTTGCTCATCGTCCACCAGCAGCACGCACGGCGCCGGCAGGGCGAACGGATCGGCTTGTTGCAGGGTATGCAGTTCGCCGGGTTGGATGGCGTTCATGATGCTCCTCCTGGTGGGTCCCCGACGCAGTCTGGCGTGAGGACGTTGGCCGGATCGATGGGCAGTTCGATGGTGAAGGTCGTGCCCTGGCCCGCTTCGCTATGGACATGGATGTGGCCACCATGCTTCTTGATGATGCCGTAGGACAGTGACAGGCCCAGGCCGGTCCCGCTACCCACCGGCTTGGTGGTGAAGAAGGGTTCGAAGATGCGATTGAGGTTCTCCGGCTTGATGCCGTGGCCGGTGTCGCTGATGCTGATGCTGACCCTGTTGCCGCAACGGGCGGTACGGATGGTGACAATGCCCTTGTCGCTGATGGCCTGGGCCGCATTGACCAGCAGGTTCATGAAGACCTGGTTCAGCTCAGAGGCCAGGCACTTGACCATGGGGAGTTCGCCATAGTGCTTGACCACGCTGACCTTGTATTTCAGTTCGTTGTTGGCGATGTTGAGCGTGCTGTCCAGGCCCTGGTGCAGGTCGGCCATCTGCCAGTTGCTCTCGCCGGTGCGCGAGAAATCCTTGAGCGACTGCACGATGTTCCTGACCCGTTGCAGGCCTTCGTTGGATTCGCTGAGCAGGTCGGTGACGTCTTCGCTCAGGTAGGCCAGGTCGGCCCGTTGCTCGAAGCTGCGGACCTGGGCATCGGCCATCTCCCGGGGCAGGGCACCACCGAGGATGCACTGATACAGCTTGATGCCCTCCAGCAAGGTGGCCACGTAGTTGCCCAGGGTGTTGAGATTGGCGCTGACGAAGCCGATGGGATTGTTGATCTCATGGGCCACGCCGGCGGCGAGCTGGCCGATGGAGGCCAGTTTTTCGGATTGCATCAGTTGGGCCTGGGCCATCTTCAATTGCGCGATGAGCTTGCGTTGCTCCTCGCCCTGGCGCTGAAGTTCATCTTCCATGTGCTTGCGGCTGGTGATGTCGGTCATCAGGCCGATGACCTCCAGGGGTTTTCCGGCGCCATCGCGGATCAGGCGCAGGGTGTCGTGCATCCACAGATAGCTGCCATCGCTGGTGCGGAAGCGGTATTCGTAGACCTTCTGGTCTTCCACGAAGAGCATGGCCAGGCTGGAAAATATCCCGGCGATGTCATCAGGGTGGATGTGGTTGAACCAGAAGTTGGCGTCATCCAGCATCTCCTGCGATTCGTAGCCCAGCACGCGCGAAGCGTTCTCGCTCACGAAGGTCAGGCGGAAGTCGCCCGAGGGGACGCTGCTGTAAATGATGGCCGGGGTGTTGCCGATGATGTGCCGATAACGGGCATTGGCCTTGACCAGGGCATGCAGATCGGGCGCGTCGGCCACCGCTGGTGCGCGCATGCTGGCGCATTCGGTGGCCATGAAGGCTTCACAGTGTCCCATGATCTGCTCCCCCGCTCGATCTGCCTGCGTGATGACGGGCCACAGGCTTGCCCGGTTTGCCTACCCGGCGCGGCGCAGCGCGAGTTGCTTGTGGGCCGGTTTGGCAGTGGCCTTCACCACGGCGACCGGGGCGGCGCTGTGGCCGTCGAGATTGAAGACGCTGATGGCTTGCATCATCTGCCGGGTGGACTCTTCCAGGCTGCCGGCGGCAGCGGCGGCTTCCTCCACCAGGGCAGCGTTGCGCTGGGTCACTTCGTCCATCTGCACCACCGCTTCGTTGACCTGGTTGATGCCGGTTCGCTGTTCGCTGGAGGCCGAGGCGATCTCGGCCACCGCCGTGGCGGCCTGGGTCACCGAACGCATGATCGCGCCCATGGTGTCGCGCATCTCGCCAGCCAGTCGTACGCCGCTACCGACGCGTTGCGAGGACTCGTCGATGAGGGTCTTGATTTCCTTGGTGGCCTGGGCCGAGCGTTGTGCCAGGTTGCGCACCTCGCCTGCGACCACCGCGAAGCCGCGGCCTTGCTCACGGCGCGGGCCGCTTCCACTGCCGCGTTCAGTGCCAGGATGTTGGTCTGGAAGGCAATGCCATCGATGAGGCCGGTGATCTGCTTGATCTGTTCGGCACTCTTGTTGATGGCGTCCATGGTGTCGTTGATCTGGCTGATGGACGCTTCTCCGCCGCGCGTGGTCGTCAGGGCCTGTGCCACCAGGCGATTGGCCTGTTGCGCGTTCTCGTTGTTCTGGGTCACGGTGGAGGCCAGTTCTTCCATGCTGGCGGCGGTTTCTTCCAGGCTGCTGGCCTGCGATTCGGTGCGTGAGGACAGGTCCATGTTGCCGCGGGCGATTTCGCCGGTGGCCTGGGTAATATGCTGGCCGCTGCGGCGCACGTCGCCTACCGAGGCGACCAGGTTGACCCGCATCTGCTCCAGCGACTGCTGCAGGTCTCCCATTTCATCACGGCGCGCCTTCAGTGCGTGTGCCGACAGGTCGCCGCCGCCGATGCGGCGGGACTGCTCGGTGGCGTGGCGCAGCGGAGTGAACACGCGCGCCATCAGCGACATGCGAAGCAATACCAGGCTGGACAGGGCCAAACCGGTAGCGGCCAGGGTAGGCAGGCTGCTGGAAAACGAGGTGCATTGGCTGTTCAGCGCGGCCAGGCCGCAGACCGCGGCCGCGGTGACCCCCAGGCCGATGTCCAGACGGGTTTTCAGGGAGACGCGTGTGGCCTTGTGCAGGGTGCCGGCCAGGCCGGTAGGGACTACCTCGCCGCGCAGCACGGCGATACGGGCGTGCTCCTTCTTGAGCTCGCGATAGGCGGCTTCGGCGGCGTTGATGTCGTCGCGCGAAGGCTTGGTTCGTACCGACATGTAGCCACTGCATACGCCACGCTCCCAGATCGGCGTGACGTTGGCCTTGACCCAATAGAAGTCGCCGTTCTTGCAGCGGTTCTTGACCATGCCGGTCCAGGGCCGGCCGCTCTTGAGCGTAGTCCACATGTCGCCGAAGGCCGCTTCAGGCATGTCGGGGTGGCGCACGATGTTTTGCGGGGCGCCCATCAATTCTTCTTCGGTGAAGCCGCTGATGTCGATGAAGGCCGGGTTGACGTAGGTGATGCGACCCTTGGTATCGGTCTTGGAGACGATAGAGGAGTGAGCATCGATTTCACGTTCTTGCTGGGTGACAGGGAGATTCAGGCGCATGACAGACTCCTGGTGTGTTGATTGATGGAATCATTAAATCACAAAATCGTTAAAATCGTATGAAAATATGTAATGACCCACTAAGAACCTGCTCAGTAGATAATCCTGAAAGGACATCAAATGAGCATGGTCATGGAAGAAGAATTCAAACGTTGGACAGCCAAGC
>QFZN01007359.1_pt1 | contig 63929 bp, 58 predicted proteins | sample 1740101 | NCBI WGS metagenome assembly QFZN01 (sample SAMN09210849, study PRJNA391713) | Ciliate metagenome, whole genome shotgun sequencing project. | isolation source: combination of 50 Heterometopus sp. ciliate cells from an enrichment culture... | host: Heterometopus sp. ...
TTCGCGAGCGTCTTCGATACGGCCCTCACGGGCCTACTCAGTCCGAACGGTGTCAGATGGCGGCGAGGCTGTCTCCAAAACAAATCGCCGCACCTGAGTTACCCGGCGCGGCGACTTTTCTTAAGTGGACGGTATGACGGCCCAAACACGGCAATACTGTGCTATCGCCCCGCTGAAATACTGCAATGGCTGCCATCAGCCGCTGCTTGCGTATCCAATCCCTTCACTTCGCCCATCACGATCACGTGATCCCCCACAGAGCCAGTGCGGTCCTCTTGCCTGGCATGGCCAGTGTTATCGCGCCAGCTCTTGACGGATGATCTCCGCGCCGGCACTCAAGGCATGGAGCTTGCCCCTGGCCACGTCACGCGGCAAGGGCGCCATGCCGCAGTTGGTGCAAGGGTAGAGCTTGTCGGCATCGACGAACTGCAGTGCCTTGCGCAGGGTATCGGCCACTTCCTCGGGCGTCTCGACAGTGTGGCTCGCCACGTCAATGGCGCCGACCATCACCTTCTTGCCCCGGATGAGTTCGATCAGATCCATGGGCACACGCGAGTTGTGGCATTCCAGCGAAACGATATCGATGGCGGATTTCTGCAGCTTGGGGAAGGCTTCTTCATATTGACGCCATTCCGAGCCCAGTGTCTTCTTCCAGTCCGTGTTGGCCTTGATGCCATAGCCATAGCAGATATGCACGGCCGTTTCACATTTCAGGCCTTCAATGGCCCGTTCCAGGGTGGCGACGCCCCAGTCATTGACCTCGTCGAAGAAGACATTGAACGCCGGTTCGTCAAACTGGATGATATCGACCCCCGCCGCCTCCAGCTCCCTGGCTTCCTGGTTGAGGATCTTGGCGAATTCCCAGGCCAGCTTTTCGCGGCTCTTGTAATGGGCGTCATAGAGCGTGTCGATCATGGTCATGGGGCCAGGCAGCGCCCACTTGATGGGCTGGCTGGTCTGCTGGCGCAGGAACCTGGCATCCTCGACGAAGACCGGTTTCTGACGCGACACGGCGCCCACCACGGTGGGCACGCTGGCGTCGTAGCGGTCACGGATCCTGACGGTCTCGCGTTTGGCGAAATCGACACCGTCCAGGTGCTCGATGAAGGTCGTCACGAAATGCTGGCGCGTCTGCTCGCCATCGCTGACGATATCGATGCCGGCGTGCTGCTGCTCCTGCAATGCCAGGCGCAAGGCATCCTGCTTGCCATGGCGCAGTTCTTCACCTTGCAGTTTCCAGGGCGACCAGAGCTTTTCGGGCTCGGCCAGCCAGGAAGGTTTGGGCAGGCTGCCGGCAGTGGAGGTGGGTAAGCGTTTTTTCACGGTAGATGACCTGGTGTGTGGGATGAATCAGTGCGCGGCATGGGCCGACCATTGCGCCAGTACCGCCTGGTAAGGCTTGATGAAGTGCTCCTCGGCGAAGCGGCCCTGCTCGATGGCCAGCCGGCTGCGCTCTTCGCGGTCATAGACGATCCGCGTCAATGAGTAGTCCTGGTGCTGCAGGCTGGGTTGATAGGATTTGCCCGCCGCGGAATTGGCGTTGTAGATCTCGGGCCGATAGATCTTCTGGAAGGTATCCATCGTGCTGATGGTGCTGATCAGTTCCAGATTGGTGTAGTCGCCCAGCAGATCACCCGAGAAATAGAAGGCCAGCGGCGCGGCGCTGTTGGGCGGCATGAAATAGCGCACCTGCAAGCCCATCTTCCTGAAGTAGTCATCGGTGAGGGAATACGCGTCCTGCACGTATTCCACGCCCAGGACCGGATGCCGGTTTTCAGTGCGCTCATAGGTCTTGCTGCTCGATACACTCAGGCAGATCACGGGCGGCTTGCTGAAATGGGCCTGGTAGGCGTCCGAATGGACGAAGGACTTGAACAGCTTGCCGTGCAGGTCGCCAAAATCCTCCGGCGCGCTGAAGGCCGGCTGGTTCCTGTTGCGCTCCAGCAGGACCACGCTGAAGTCGTAATCGCGCACATAGGAGGAAAAGTTGTTCCCCACGATGCCGGCGATACGCTCGCCGTTGCGGCGATCGATGATCGTCGTCTTGAGGATCTCGATCAGGGGGAGGGCGTTGCCCGTGCCTGCACCATCGACATTCATCCCGACCGAGATGATTTCCAGCTGGACCTGATAACGATCACCAGTGGGATTGTCCCAATGCGCCAGGGCATTGAAACGGTTGTCGATCATCCGGAAGGTGTTGCGCAGGTTTTCCTGGCGGCTCGCCCCCCTGGCCAGGTTGGCGAAGTTGGTGGTGATGCGCGTATTTTCAGAAGGACGATAGTCTTCGTCGAAACGGATGCTCTTGATGCCAAATGTGAATTCTTTGTTCATGATGATCCTTACCCAGGTTTCCGCATTGAGGATGTTCGAAACGGATTTTAGGTGGACTCATCCATGAAAAAAAGTGATTTGATTTCATAAAACCATTAGCTAGGCTCATGGGTTGGCAACGTATCGGTCGACTGACGCCTGCCTCATCCAGCAGCACCTTGATATAGCGCATCAGATCCCGCCTATCCCTATCCTCGTTTGTCCTCCGCCCAACAGTCCTGCCTGGGTGTTTACGTTATGCTCCCGAGAAACACTGCCCCGTGCCGGTGCAGAGACAGACAACGACAGGAGTACACATGACAGCCGCAGCCCAACTCGATATCGACAGCCGTGGCGTGGCCACCATCACGCTGAACCGGCCTGATGTCCACAACGCCTTCGACGACCAGCTGATCGCCCACCTGATCGAACTGATCCACCAGGCCGGCCAGGACCCGCGCACCCGCATGCTGCTGCTGGCCTCGACCGGCAAGTCCTTCTCGGCCGGCGCCGACCTGGCCTGGATGCGTCGCATGGCCGATGCCTCGCGCGAGGACAACCTGCGCGATGCCCGTCAGCTGGCGAAGTTGATGGAGACCCTCAATGGCTTTTCCGCGCCCACGGTGGCCAAGGTGCAGGGGGCGGTGATGGGCGGTGGCGTGGGCCTGGTGTCATGCTGCGATATCGCCGTGGCCTCCGAGACGGCCTTCTTTGCGCTCTCCGAGGTCAAGCTGGGCCTGGCGCCTGCGGCCATCAGCCCCTACGTGATCGCCAAGATGGGGGTGTCGCAGGCGCGCCGCTATTTCGTCTCCGGCGAGCGCTTCTCGGCCGTGCGGGCGGCGGCTGTCGGCCTGGTGCATGAAGTGGTATCGCCGGCCGAACTGGAAATGAAGGTCATGCAGATCATCGATACCCTGCTGGCCAACGGACCGCAAGCCATGCGTGCGGCCAAGCAACTGGTGCAGGTGGCCAATCCGCTGCGGGTCACGCCGGAACTGGCCGACTACACCGCCGGTGTGATTGCCGACCTGCGTGCTTCGGAGGAGGGACGTGAAGGCTTGCGTGCCTTCCTGCACAAGGATGTGCCGGCCTGGATCCGTTCCGGGAAGTGAAACGGATGGCCCGCCTGGCGCCGCTCAGGCCTCGATCGCATCCAGCGGCCAGGCCAGCGACAGGGGGGTAAGCCGCAAGCCGAAGCGCGCCGCCGTCTCCAGGCTGGCCCGGGCATCACGCGGTGCGGCGATACGCGCCAGCAGGTCGCTGACCGAGCGCTGCAGCGCCGGACAGGGCAGCGCCTGCAGGGAGGCCCGCTGCAAAGGGACGTCGCTGCCATTGGCCAGCCGGGCCAGTTGCGCCAGGCTGTGCTCCTCGGGGCCGCCCAGCTCATACAGGCCGGGTGAACCGGCCCCTAGCGCTGCGGCTTCGGCAATGGTGGCGACATCGCCCAGGTTGATCGGACGGCTGCTGCGCTCCTGGTCACCATAGAGGATCACCGGCGCCGCCGGTCCCGGTTGCAGCAATGCCTGTTCGAACGGCAGCGGTTGCGGGCTGCCGCGCACTACCGGACCCAGGCGGAAGATCACGCTGCCCGGCAGCGCGCGCAAGGCGGCTTCGGCCTGGCCCTTGGCGCGCAGGTACCAGTTCTCCGAGGCGGCATCGGCCGCCAGCGACGAAAAATACACCACCCGGGTAGCCCGCTCACCCACTGCCTGCACCACCTGGCGGGCCGTATCGACCATGCCTTGCTGGTAGTGCTCCCAGTGGCTGGCACCGCAGACGCCAGTCAGCAGCACCACCGCATCGGCGGCGGCGATGGCCTCGGCACTGCGCGGGTTGGCGGTCCAGTCGCTGATGATCTGGTCGGCCACCAGGGCGGCCGGCTGGCGCACCAGCGCCGTGGCCTGCACGCCGGAGTCGCGCAGCAGGAGCAGCAACAGGCGGGCGGTGGCACTGTTGGCACCGGCCACGACGACGCGAGGGGGACGCGAGGGAGGAAGCAGCTTCATGGAGACTCCTTGGGGGGAGGATGCCGGCAGGCCCCAACCTGGCAGGGCCGTGTTCCGGAAAGATCAGCGCCGTGCCAGCGTGATGGCGCGCTCCGGGCAGGCTTGTACGCACAGGCCGCAACCACGGCAGGCATCGGCGTTGGGGGTATAGGCGACCTGCATGCCATGGACGCGCAGCTTGAACTTGCCCAGCCAGCCCAGGGTGGCGAAGTCGCTATCGTCGATGCGACGTACTTCGAAGACGTTCTCGGGGCAGACCGGCACGCAGTCGGCCTTGCCTTCGCAACGCTTGAGGTTGACCACCGGAACGATCACGCCAGGGGCTTGCTTGCAGTCGCTGGCTTGGGAGGAGGAGGTGGCTTGCATGCTCACTCCTGGTCGCGGCCGCGGCCGAAGCGGCCCATGCGTGTGTGGCAGCGCTCACGCTCCTCGGGGGTCATGGCCTGCCAGCGGGCGCGCATCAGGCGGCGCTTTTCGCGCCAGCCACCGGGGCGACCACGGAAGCCGCCGAACAGGATGCGGCACAACACCAGCAAGCCCAGCGCGCGCCAGAACCCGATCTCGGCCACGCCGGGGAAGATCGGCGGCATCACCCAGTTCCACAGGTACATGACCACCGCTCCCAGCAAGGGGACGCACAACAGCACCATCGCCAGCTTGAGCGCCCACCAGCGCGCGCCGAAGCGGCAGCGTGAGCGTTCGCGATTATCCATTTGATCCTGGTCCATCATTCCATCTCCAATTCGTCATAAATCGCCTGCAGGCGCTCGCGCAGATGCAGGACCGCATAGCGCTTGCGCGCCAGTAGGGTGTTGAGGCTGGTGCCGCTGGCGGCCGCCATTTCCTTGAAACTCTTGCCGTCGAGTTCATGCGCGATGAAGACCTCGCGCTGGGCCTCGGGCAATTCATTGAGGGCTGTTTGCAGCGCCTCCAGCAAGGTCGCCCGAATATAGGCGGCTTCGGGACCGTCGGCGCTGGCCGGCAAGACCAGGTCCAGCCGCCAGGCACTGTCGGCACCGTCGACGTCGTCGACGTCGCTGGCCTCGGCCAGCGGTTCCTCCTTCTTCTTGCGGAAGCGGTCGATGATGCGGTTGCGCGCTACCCTGAACAGCCAGGCGCTGACCTGCTCGATGGGTTCGGGCAGGCGGTAGGCCTGGACGAATTCATAGAACACTTCCTGCAGGATGTCCTCGGCCTCGCCGGCATCGGCCACCCGACGGCGGATGAAGCCGCCCAGCCGCGATCGCTCGCGCAAAACGGTGGCGGTTATCTCGCGGTCCTGGTCGCTCATGGCCTGGGAGGTGGAAATCGGCTGCATGCCCTGAAGACGGATCATCTTCGCGCATATTGTGGGGTCGCCGAAAAATGGGTGGATAGCGCGATTCTAGCGGCTATCGGGCGGGGGAGAGGGACTGTGTTGTCGCCAGGACTTTCCTTGCCGGCAAATCATGGCGACAACGATGGGTTCAATGCTGCTCGAAGACACGGATGGCCGACGCCAGCATGGTCACGCGTTCCTCCATGTCGGCCACGGCGGCGGCCGAGTGCTCGACCATGTCGGCATTCTTCTGGGTCATCTCGTCCAGCATCAGGGCCGACTGGCTGACCTGGGCCACGCCCTGGCTCTGTTCGGCGGTGCTGCTGGAAATCTCGCCGATCAGGGTGCTCAGGCCCTTCACCTCGGAGACGATGGTCTGCATGGCCAGGCCGGCCTGTTCAGCGCGCCGGGCGCCAGCCTGGCTCTGCGAGACGCTTTCGGCAATCAGCTGCTTGATATCGCGTGCGGCCTTGGCGCTGCGCTGGGCCAGCACGCGTACTTCACCGGCCACCACGGCAAAGCCGCGACCGGACTCACCCGCCCGCGCCGCCTCGACGGCGGCATTGAGGGCCAGGATGTTGGTCTGGAAGGCCAGGCTGTCGATGAGGCCATTGATGTCGCCGATCTGGGCCGAGGAGTCGGCGATCTGGTGCATGGTCTGCAGCACCTGCATCACGATCTCGCCGCCCTGGGTGGCCGCGTCGCTGGTTTCTCGGGCCATTGCATTGGCGCTCCGGGCAGTGTCGGCGCTGTGGCGCATGGCGGTGGCCATTTCTTCGGCGGCGGCAGCGGTCTGTTGCAGATGGGCATGGGTCTCGGCCGTACGCTGGCGCAGCGAGATGTTGTCGCCGGCGATCTGCTGGTTGGCCAGGCTCAGGCCGTGGACCTGGGACGAGACGTCATCGATGAGCGCGCGCAGGTTCAATCCGGCCTGGTTGGTAGCGCGCAGCAACAGGCCGATCTCGTCGACCCGGTTCAGGCTGTGGGCTTCGCCGGGTTGTCCGGAGGCGACCGCCTTGGCTTGCGTCAGTACCTGTTGCAGAGGTGCCGCAATGCTGCGCTCCAGCCAGAGGCCGGCGGCCAGCAGTGTCAGCAGTACACCGGCTGACAGCGCCGCGGCTTGTCCCGGCAGCAGCATGGGCAGCGCCAGAGCGCTGGTGCCCACACCCGCCAGGGCCAGCCGCAGTCGCCAGCGCACCGGCATCACCTGGCCCAGGCGTGTCCACGCGCCCAGGCCCCGGCGGACCACCAGGCCCTTGTAGAAGGCCAGGCGGTCGGCCCGGCCTTCACGGAAGCGGCGATAGAGCGACGCCGCTGCGCTGATTTCATCGGCCTGCGGCCGTGTACGTACCGATAGATAGCCATCCACCTTGCCATGGCGACGGATTGGCGTGACATTGGCGCGGACCCAGTAATGCTGGCCGTCGGCGCGGCGGTTCTTCACCACGGCGGTCCAGGCATCGCCACGGCGCAGGGTCGACCACATGTCGGCAAAGGCTTCCTTGGGCATGTCGGGATGGCGCACGATGTTGTGGGGCTGGCCTATCAGGTCCTTGCGCGTGTAGCCGCTGATGTCGACAAAGGTGGTGTTGGCGTAGGTGAGCTTGCTGCTGGTGTCGGTGCTGGACATGAGGGTAGCGCGACCAGGGTAGGGGTAGCCGGTTTCATCATTCCCGGGCAAGGCGAGCCTGGGGACGGCACGCAATGGATCGCTGGTGGCGGCAAAGTCGGCGGGGAGGTCGTTGATTTTCATATTGGCGAATCGATGGCAAAGCAAGGCCCTGCCCGCGCATGGCGAGATGCGCGGGAATGACGTGGATGAACAAGGGTGGGGGACTGCAGTGGCGTCCGGCTGGCCGGATGAGATACCGGGGCGTTGCTGTAACGCCGCCTCAGATGTCTGGTTTGGTGACGGTGAACATGGGACTCCCTCTGCGACTGCGGTGGGGCCGACCTGTGGCCGGCCTGACGTTATCCCTCATGACAGCAGCTGTAATGAGAATGGCTCACTGTATATCGTTGTGCGGGAGTGTCGGGGCAGACGGGTTGCGCTGAATCAATCCCGTGGCGTAAATACTTTGCGGAAACCTTGCGCAAGGGGAACTAAACCGAGTAGCACGAAAGTTCAGTTCCACACGGAGCATCACAGGCCGGCAGGGCGCAAAAAAAGCGCACCCGCTGGGTGCGCTTGCTGATATCGCGCGAGCGTGTTGACTAGCGCAGCATCACAGCTCGATGCGCGTCCCCAACACCTGCAGGAACTGCGCCAGCCAGGCCGGATGCGCCGGCCAGGCCGGAGCGGTGACCAGCTTGCCATCGGTGATGGCGGCATCTACCGCGATATCGGCGAAGTGGCCGCCGGCCAGCTTCACTTCCGGTGCGCAGGCCGGATAGGCCGAGACCTTCTTGCCTTCCAGCACGCCGGCCGCCGCCAGTACCTGGGGACCATGGCAGACCGCTGCGATGGGCTTGTCGGCCTTGGCAAAGGCTTGCACCAGTTCGATCACCTTGGGATTCAAGCGCAGGTATTCCGGCGCGCGGCCACCGGCCACCACCAGCGCATCATAGGCAGCCACGCTGACCTCGTCGAAGCTGGCATTGAGAGCGAACTGGTGGCCCGGCTTTTCGGTATAGGTCTGGTCGCCTTCGAAGTCGTGGATGGCGGTCTTGACCTTGTCGCCTGCCTTCTTGCCGGGGCATACCGCATGCACCGTATGACCCACCATCTGCAGCGCCTGGAAAGGCACCATGGTTTCGTAGTCCTCGGCGAAATCACCGGTCAACAACAGGATCTTCTTTGCAGCCATCGTCATCTCCTTGGGATAGGGCCGCGCGGCACCGTAGGGGGAGCGCCTTGCGGCCGGGTTGGAACGAATCTCTTGCTCTTGCCTTGGTTGATGCCGGCCCGGACTGCCATCAGTCCAGCCAGCGCATCTGCCGCGACCGGCCCATCAGGAAGTCGCGGTTGGCTTCCACGCACTCGCGCAGGTAGCGCCACAGCGCCGAGACCCGCGCCACGTGGCGTTGCTCGCTGGCGGCCACCAGCCAGAAGGTACGGGTGATGGCGACGTCATCGGCCAGCACCGGCACCAGCTGGTCCGACTGCTGCGCCAGGAAGCAGGGCAGGATGGCCAGGGCACGGCCGGCGCAGGCCGCCGTATATTGTGCCACCACGCTGGTGCTGCGAAAGGCCCGGAAGGCGTCGGGCGCCACCGTATCCTTGTAGCGCAATTCCTCGCTGAAGACCAGGTCATCGATGTAGCCGATGAAGTGATGTTGCGCCAGGTCATCCACGCTGTGAATGGCCGGGTGGCTGGCCAGGTACTCACGTGAAGCATATAGCTTCAGGACATAGTCGGACAGTTTTGTGACCACATAATTACCCGACAGCGGCCGTTCGATCGACACGCTGATGTCGGCCTCGTGCTTGGACAGGTTCACGAAGCGCGGCATGGGCAGCATGTCCACCGTGATGTGCGGATTGCTGGCGCAGAAGTGGGCGATGTGCGGTGCCAGCACGAAAGTGCCGAAGCCTTCGGTGGCGCCCAGTCGCACCTGTCCCGAGAGCTTGCTGTTGTGGCCGCCCAGTTCCTCGGTGGCGGCGTAGAGGGTGCTTTCGACCTGCTCGGCATACTCGACCAGGCGATAGCCATCGGCGGTCAGCTTGTAGCCATGGTTGTTGCGGTCGAACAGCTGGCTGCCCACCTGGTCCTCGAAGCGCTTCATGCGGCGCGAGACGGTGGAGTGGTCGATGCCCAGTTTCTTGGCGGCATCCACCAGGCCCTGGCTACGGGTGAGTTCGAGGAAGATCCTGAGATTGTCCCAGTCCAGCATGCGCTCTCCAGAGGGTGTTTTGCATTGATGCAAAATCGTTGTGAGTTTCTGGTTATTGTAGCGCTAATTACGCACATGCAAAATAGCGAGGCCGTAGCGGCACCGGGATGATGTGCAACAAAAGAGGTGAGCAGACACCGGTGACCGCAGCGGAGGGAGGACAAGGGCAAGACCCGGCGTCGACGTAACGCGGGCGTGACCGACAACAATCACAATATCTAGGAGACAAGATGCGCAAGAACGTAACCGGCCGTGCCGTCACGGCCGCTGCCGTAGCCTGTGTGGTTTCCCTGGCCGCCGCGACCACCCCGGCCATGGCGCAGGATGCCAACACCGTCAAGATCGGCGTGCTCACCGACATGTCCGGCCCGTACTCCGCCATGGGTGGGCAAGGGTCGGTGGTGGCGGCCAAGATGGCGGTGGAGGACTGCCTCAAGAATGAATGCAAGGGGATGAAGATCGAGATCCTCTCGGCCGACAACCAGAACAAGCCCGACGTGGGCGTGACCCGTGCCCGCGAATGGCTGGACCGCGACAAGGTCGAGGCCATCGCCGACCTGACCAATTCCTCGGTGGCGCTGGCGGTGCAGAAGCTGATCAAGGACAAGGGTGGCATTGCCATGTACAGCGGCCCGGCCACCGGCGCCCTGACCACGGCCGAATGCGCCACCAATGGTTTCCACTGGATGTTCGACACCTATTCCCAGGCCGCCGGCGCGGCGGCGGCGCTGACCAAGCTGGGCAACAAGTCCTGGTATTTCGTGACGGTGGACTACGCCTTCGGCCACTCGCTGGAGAAGGATGCTTCCGACGTGGTCAAGGCCAATGGCGGCACGGTGGTGGGCTCGGTGCGCCACCCGCTGAACGCTTCGGACTTCTCCTCCTTCCTGCTGCAGGCACAGGCCTCCAAGGCCCAGGTGATCGGCTTGGCCGACGGTGGCACCGACGTGGTCAACGCCATCAAGCAGGCGCGTTCGTTCGCCATCGGCGGCAAGGACCAGCGTCTGGTGGCGCTGCTGGTGTTCCTGTCGGACGTGCATGCGCTGGGGCTGGATGCGGCGCAAGGCCTGGTCTATACCGATGGCTTCTACTGGGACTACGACGAGCAGACCCGCGCCTTCTCCAAGCGCTTCGAATCGCAGTTCAAGAACATCAAGCCGACCATGGTGCAGGCCGGCGTCTATTCCAGCGTCTACCACTTCCTGAAGGCCCGCGCGGCCGCCAAGACGGCGGACTGGAAGGTGGTCTCGCAGAAGATGCGCGAGATCCCGATCTCGGATGCGGTCATGCGCAATGCCTCGATCCGCCCCGACGGCCGCGTGATCCACGACATGTATCTGTACCAGGTCAAGACCCCGGCCGAGTCCAAGGGCGCCTGGGATTACCTGAAGCTGTTGTCGGTGATCCCGGCCCAGCAGGCCTTCCGTCCGATGGATGCGGCCTGCCCGCTGGTCAAGCAGTAATTGTTCAAGCCGGGAGCAGGGCTCCCGGCCATCCTGATCTCCACCCCCACACTATGGAAATTGCATCATGAGCCAAGCCAACATCCCCAACGTTCCCCTGTACATCAACGGCGAGAAGGTGCAATCCACCTCCAAGGAGTGGCGCGACGTACTCAACCCGGCCACCCAGGAAGTAGTGGCGCGCGTGCCGTTTGCTACCAAGGAAGAAGTCGACCGCGCCGTCGCCAACGCCAAGGCGACCTTCAAGACCTGGCGCAATACCTCGCTGGCGCAGCGCATGCGCATCATGCTGAAGTTCCAGCAGCTGTTGCGCGAGAACATCGCCCCGCTGGCCGAAATGATTACCCGTGAACACGGCAAGACGCTGCCCGACGCCGAAGGTGAAGTCATGCGCGGCCTGGAAGTGGTGGAGCACGCCTGCTCGATCACCTCGCTGCAACTGGGCGAGCTGGCCGAGAACGTGGCCGGTGGCGTCGACGTCTACACCCTCTACCAGCCGCTGGGCGTGGGGGCGGGCATCACCGCCTTCAACTTCCCGGTGATGCTGCCCTGCTTCATGTTCCCCATCGCGGTGGCCTGCGGCAATACCTTCGTGCTGAAACCCTCGGAGCAGGATCCGACCTCGTCGCTGTTCCTGGTCGAGCTGGCCAACCAGGCCGGCCTGCCGCCGGGCGTGCTCAACGTGGTGCATGGCGGCCCGGACGTGGCCAACATGATCTGCGACCATCCGGATATCAAGGCGGTCTCCTTCATCGGCTCCACCCATGTCGGCACCCACATCTACCGTCGTGCCAGCGAAGCCGGCAAGCGCGCCCAGTGCATGATGGGCGCCAAGAACCACTGCATCGTGCTGCCTGATGCGCCCAAGGACCAGGCCATCAACAACCTGCTGGGAGCCGCCTTCGGTGCCGCCGGCCAGCGCTGCATGGCCAATTCGGTGGTGGTGCTGGTGGGCCAGACCCGTGAATGGATCCCGGAAATCGTCGAGCGTTCCAAGGCCATGAAGGTCGGTCCCGGTACCGACCGCAAGGCCGATGTCGGCCCGCTGGTCTCGGCAGCGGCCAAGGCCCGCGTGGAACGCCTGATCGGCATTGGCGTGGAGCAGGGCGCCAAGCTGCTGCTGGATGGCCGCAACTGCACGGTGGCCGGCAGCGAGAACGGCAACTTCGTCGGCCCGACCGTCTTCACGGGCGTCAAGCCGGAGATGGATATCTACACCCAGGAAATCTTCGGCCCGGCCATGTGCATCGTCGAACTGGAAACCCTGGATGACGCCATCGCCTTCATCAATGCCAACCCCAACGGCAACGGCACCTCCATCTTCACCAGCTCCGGCTATGCGGCGCGCAAGTTCCAGAACGAGATCGACGTCGGCCAGGTCGGGATCAACGTGCCTATCCCGGTGCCGGTGGCGTATTTCAGCTTCACCGGTTCGCGCGCCTCCAAGCTGGGCGACCTCGGCCCCAACGGCAAGCAGGCCGTGACCTTCTGGACCCAGACCAAGACCGTCACCGCGCGCTGGTACGCCCCGGATGAAGAAGCCGGCCAGGTCAACACCACCATCACCCTGAAGTGAGGAGAGCATCATGAGCGCCAACATCGTCTTCATCGGCCTGGGCAACATGGGCTTGCCGATGGCGCAGAACCTGGTCAAGGCCGGGTTTGCGGTCAGTGGCCATGACCTGGTCAAGGCCAGCGTGGACAAGCTCGTGGAAGTCGGCGGCAAGACCGAGGCCGATTCCATGGCAGCGGTGGCCAAGGCCGACGTGGTCATCACCATGCTGCCGGCCAGCCGGCATGTCGAGTCGCTCTACCTGGGCGATGCCGGCGTGCTGGCCTCGGCCAAGCCCGGCACCCTGCTGATCGACTGCTCCACCATCGCCCCGGAAGCGGCGCGCAAGGTGGCCGCAGCCGCCAAGGCAGGCGGCTTCGAGATGCTCGATGCGCCGGTCTCCGGTGGCACCAACGGCGCCACCGCCGGCACCCTGACCTTCATGGTCGGCGGCAGCACGGCGGCCTTCGAGGCGGCCCAGCCCTATCTGCAGAAGATGGGCAAGGCCATCTACCACGCCGGTGAGAGTGGCAGCGGCCAGACCGTCAAGGTGTGCAACAACATGCTGCTGGGGATCCTGATGATCGGCACCTCCGAGGCGATCCGCCTGGGCATTGCCAATGGCATGGATCCCAAGGTGCTCTCGGAGATCATGTCCAAGAGTTCCGGACGCAACTGGACGCTGGAAGTCTACAACCCCTGCCCGGGCGTGATGGACACGGCACCGGCTGCCAAGGGCTACGCCGGTGGTTTCGGTGTGGACCTGATGCTCAAGGACCTGGGGCTGGCGGTGGAAAATGCACTGGCCACCAACTGTGCCATTCCGCTGGGTTCGGCGGCCCGTAATCTCTACGATATCCACAGCATGAACGGCGCTGGCAAGCTGGACTTCTCCAGCATCTTCAACATGCTGGGCAAGGCCGGCAAGGGTGGCTAGGGTGGCCGGGACGACATAGCGGGTTTGATTGTTCTCCGAGGAAGTGATGTCACTGCGCGGCCGCACGATGTGGGCCGCGCTTTTTTTTGTCCAGCGGGCGCGTCGCCGCCGGAAATCTGGCATGCTCCCTGCACCCGACATCGGGCCGGACCGGTCGCCCGGATCCCGGACTAGGCAAAGGAAAGGTGAGCATGCACGAAATCATGTGTCCGCATTGCGGCAAGGCATTCAAGATCGACGAAGCGGGTTACGCCCAGATCCTCAAGCAGGTACGCGATGGCGAGTTCGAGCAGCAATTGCATGAGCGGCTGGCGCTGGCCGAGCAGGACAAGCGCACCGCCATCGAACTGGCCCAGGCCAGGGTGGTGGCCGAGATGAACCAGGCTGCCGCCGGCAAGGATGCCGAGATCCAGAAGCTGAGCGCGCAGATCGATGCGGCGCAGGTGGAACGCAAGCTGGCCGTCAACGAGGCGCTGGGCCAGGTGGCCCGGGAGCGCGATGTCCTGGCCAACGAGCTGGAACAACTGCGGCGCGACCAGCAGTCCAGCCAGCAACTGGCCGAAGCCCGCCTGGTCAACGAACTGCAGAAGAGCGCCGCCGCCCGCGATGCCGAAATCCAGTCCCTGCGGGCCGAACTGGAGGCCGGTCGGTTGGCGCAGCAACTGGCCATTGCCGAGGCCCTCGGGGGCGTGGAGAAGGAACGCGACCAGCTCAGGCATGGACTGGCCCAGGCCGCGCTGGAAAAGCGCCTGGCCGAGCAATCGCTGAAGGACAAGTACGAGACCCAGCTCAAGGACCGCGATGATGCCATCGAACGTCTCAAGGACCTGAAGGCGCGCCTGTCCACCAAGATGGTCGGCGAGACCCTGGAGCAGCACTGCGAGATCGAGTTCAACCGCGTCCGCGCCATGGCCTTCCCGCGCGCGTATTTCGAGAAGGACAACGATGCCCGCAGCGGCAGCAAGGGCGACTACATCTTCCGCGATAGCGATGAGGCCGATACCGAGATCGTCTCCATCATGTTCGAGATGAAGAACGAGAACGACGAGACCGCGACCAAGAAAAAGAACGAAGACTTCCTCAAGGAACTGGATAAGGACCGCATCGAGAAGAAGTGCGAATACGCGGTGCTGGTGTCGCTGCTGGAGCCGGAGAACGAGCTCTACAACGGCGGCATCGTCGATGTCTCGCATCGTTTTCCGAAGATGTATGTGGTGCGTCCGCAGTTCTTCCTGCCCATCATCACGTTGCTGCGCAATGCCGGCATGAAGTCGCTGCAGTACAAGGCCGAACTGGCCCAGGTGCGGGCCCAGAACATCGACATCACCAATTTCGAGAACGAGCTCGACGGTTTCAAGACGGCCTTCGCGAAGAACTATGACCTGGCGTCCCGGCGCTTCCAGACGGCCATCGACGAGATCGACAAGTCCATCGACCATCTGCAGAAGACCCGCGATGCCCTGGTCGGGGCCGACCGTAACCTGCGGCTGGCCAACGACAAGGCACAGGACGTGACGATCAAGAAGCTGACCAAGGGTAATCCCACCATGGCCGGCAAGTTCGCCGAGCTGGGCAATGCGGGGGACGAGCCTGGCTGATGCAAGGCGCCCTGGAGGGCGCTTCCCGACAAAGAAAAACGGCACCCCGCGAGGTGCCGTTTTTCTTGTCTGCCAGATGAGCGCGGGCGGCTTACTTCCTGACTTCGTCCTCGATATGGGCGCGGATGATGTCGGCGAAGCTGGCGTCGGCGGTGAAGCCCAGGGCCTTGGCGCGCTTGGCTTCGAACTGGCCGGGCCAGGAGTTGACGATGCGCTTGATGGCGTCGTCTTCCTTCCATTCGATCAGCTTGACCACGTCCGCACCGGCCACCTGTTCCAGTGCCTCGACCATGTCCTTGACGGTGACGCACAGGCCATCGATGGAGAGGAAGCGGGCCAGGCCCAGGTCGGCGCCGTTGATTTCATGGCCGTGGATCAGGTTGGCAATGGCCTGGCGCGGCGACATCAGCCACATGCGGGTCTCCGGCGTGACCGGGCAGACCGAGGGCTGGCCGTTCAGGGGTTCGCGGATGATACCCGAGGCGAAGCTGGACGCCGCCTTGTTGGGCGCGCCCGGACGCACCGAGATGGTCGGCATGCGCAGCGCGCGGCCGTCGATGTAGCCCTTGCGCGAGTAATCCTGCACCATCAGTTCGCCCATCACCTTCTGTGCGCCATAGGAGCTTTGCGGCATCAAGAGGGTGTTGTCCGGCACCACGGCCGGCAGATCGCCGCCGAACACCGCCACCGAACTGGTGAACACCACGCGCGGCTTGGTACCCAGTGCGCGGGCACGTTCCAGGATGACGCGGGTGGCGTCGAAGTTGATCTTCATGCCCAGGTCGAAATCGGCCTCGGCGTGGCCGCTGACGATGGCGGCCAGGTGGAAGATGGACTGCGTCTCGGCAGTGATGACGCGCTCGATCACGGCGGCGTCGGCGATGTCGCCGGTCACCGCGTCGATGCGGGCGTCATTGAAGCCTTGTGCCGGCACCACGTCCAGCAGGGTGATGCGCTTGATCTCTTGTGGCTGGCCATCGCGGCCGGTCAGGGTACCGCGTTGCAGCAGCTGGCGCGCCAGTCGGCTGCCCAGGAAACCGGCGCCGCCGGTGATGACGATATGCATGTGTGCTCCTCGTGGTCGGTAGGAAGGTACGTAACGTTATTTTGCGAAGGGCAGTATAGCATAAAGTTGTCATACAACTTTTTGAGGGAAGACGCATGGCAAAAGCGGTATGATGCGCGCCATGAAGACTTCCACCACGACCCGGGCGGCCAAGGCCGCTGTTGCACAGGCAGGAGGCGCCGCACCTGCTGGCCGCGCCAAGGCCACCTTGGCCGATCACGTCACCAGCGTGCTGGCGCAGCAGATCCGTGCCGGCGAGTTTGCACCGGACACCCGCCTGCCCTCGGAGATGGAATTGACCGAGCGCTTCGCGGTGAGCCGCACGGTGATCCGCGAAGCAATCTCACGCTTGAAGTCGGAAGGCCTGGTCGGTTCGCGGCGCGGCAGCGGCACCGTGGTATTGGGCGCCAACCAGGCCACGCCGTTCCGGCTGGACCTGCAGGTGGAGGATGGGCGCGACTCGATCCAGGCGGTACTGCGCGTGATCGAATTGCGCCGTGGTGTGGAAGGGGAGATGGCTGCGCTGGCCGCGCAGCGGCGTACCCGGGCGCAGGAGCAGGCGATCCGGCAAGCTTTGCAGGCCATCGATGACGCGGCGGCGGCCGGACGCGATGGCGTGCAGGAGGACTTCGCCTTCCATGCCGCCATCTCGACCGCCTCGCACAATCCGCTCTATACCTCGCTGGTGCAGTTCCTGAGCCAGTTCCTGCATGCCGCCATCCGGGTGGCGCGCATGAACGAGGCACGCAGCAGCGAGTTCGTGCAGCAGGTGCGCGCCGAGCATGCGGCGCTGGCGCAGGCCATCAGCGATGGCGATGCCGAGGCGGCACGGGCAGCGGCCCTGCGCCACATGGAGCATTCAGCCAAGCGCATCCAGGCTGCCGACCGGGCGTTCTGGGCCAGCGAAGCAGGGCAGGCAGCGGCGCTTGAGCTGGCGCGGGTCAGGAATGGGGGCTGAGGGGAATGCCCGACGCGCAGGCATAAAAAAACGCTGCACAAGGCAGCGTTTTTTTTGGGGCATCGACAGCGATCAGCCGCGGACAACCTTCTTGTATTCGTTGGTGCGGGTGTCGATTTCGATATCGTCATCCTGGCTCACGAACAGCGGCACCATCACGATGATCTGGTTGGCTTCGATGGCGTTCTCGATCTTGGCTTCCTTCAGGACGTTGCCCGAAGTGTTGCCCTTGACGGCCGGTTCCGAGTAGGCCACCTTGCGCACGATGGTGGTGGGCATTTCGACCGAGATGGCCTTGCCGTCGTAGAACACGGCTTCACATTGCATGCCGTCCTTCAGGTAACCGACGGCGTCACCCATGTTTTCGCCTTCGATTTCGTACTGGTTGTACTCTTCGTCCATGAAGACGAACAGCGGGTCAGCGAAGTACGAGTAGGTCACCGGCTTCTTGTCCAGCACCACGACGTCGAACTTGTCGTCGCCACGGAAGACGCTTTCCTGCGGGCTGTTGGTCAGCAGGTTCTTCATCTTCCACTTGTAGGTGAAGCCGGTACGGGAAGAACCGTTGACGTCGGAGCGCAGGACGATCATGGGCTTGCTGTCGACCATAATGATGTTGCCGACGCGGATTTCTTTTGCAAATTTCATAGCGATGTGTCGTGAAAAGTAGGTTTTTTCAAACTGTCAGTAGCCCACTGGTAAAACTTCACCGCAAGCCCACGTACGATTGAATTCCAAACTGCGTTAAAACGGTAGCCGGCTATTTTAACCCATTTTCAGCGCTCTTCCACTACCAGGCGGGCGGCGAAGCGGAGCAAATTCTCCATGAAGTCGCCATTTGCCAACATCTTGTGTACCCATTGCCCGGCCGACCGGCTCAGGGCCGGCAATTCGGCCTGCAGTGCCTGCCAGTTGGCGCTCCAGTCGAGCTGGCCGGGATAGGCGCCGTTCCAGGCGCGGTTGAGGTCGGCCAGCGCGGCCGTGGCCGGGTCGTAGATCTTCAGGAAGGCGTTGAGCTTGGTGTGGTGCAGGTTCTTGTCCTGGTGATAAATGTTCCACAGGAAAGGTTTTCCCGCCCATTGCGCCCGCACGAAGGAATCTTCACCCCGCACGAAGTTCAGGTCGCAGCTCCACAGGAGCTTGTCATAGTCGGTCTGCGGCACGAAGGGCAGTACCCTTACGCTCAACTGGCCCTGGGTAGCGGCCGCCCCCGGCACCATCGGCTGGCCCAGGAAGGTCTCGACGGTGGCCCGCCCGACACCGTCCGGCACCAGGCAGGTCACCGGCACCGGCGAAGCTTGCCAGGCGGCAAACAACTCGGCAATGGGGGCATAGTCGTAGCAGAACAGCGAGACCTTGCAGCCCTGTTGCTCTTGCGCGCTCACCCCCAGGCCTTGCAGGAAGCGTGCGGACTCGCCACTGTCCTGGAAGGCCAGGCGCCGGGCCAGCAGGTCGGCTTCGACGCTGAGGCCGCCGGTGCGTTCGTTGAAGCCGGGGAAGAAGAAGTACTTGGTCAGCTTCAGGGTGCGGTGCGGCGAGGGCAGGGTGTGGCAGCCTTCGACCCAGGGTTCGGCCGACAGGCCTTCCAGGTTGAACCAGACCGGCTTGACCGGACGCTGGGCCATGGCCTCGACGTAGCCGGGCGGGATCTCGCAACCGAAGAATTCGATGACGATATCGGCCACGTCGGCGGGCGTGTAGGCATCGTCCTGTCCCCGCCAGTGCTGCACGGTGACGCCCGCGACGACTTGTGTAACGGCCCCGGTATCGACCGGCGGCCAGATGCGCTGGAAGCTGGCCAGGTCATCCACCCACAGCCGCACCGCGATCCCGTGCTCATGCGCCAGCTGACGCGCCAGGCGCCAGCAGATGCCGATATCGCCATAGTTGTCGACGACCTTGCAGAAGAGGTCCAGGGAGCGCAGCGGATTGGTGTGGGTTGACATGCCGGGAGCGGTATAAAAATGGCGCAGCGCGCATGGTTCACGCTCTGCGGCCGGAAAGCAAGCCCCTGGTCCAAAAAAGGGCTTGCCGGACGGGCGTCCGCAGGCGACCCGGGTTCAGGCGGCCGGTGCGACGGAGGCGCCCGCGATGCCATGCCGCGCCAGCGCGGCGGCCACGAAGCCGGTGGCTTTCATCTGCTCGACGAAGCCAGCCAGGAAGGCCGCCGCCTCCGGCCCGCGCGACTTGGGCGTACCCATGGCCTGCTGGATCACCATGAAGCGCTCGTTGAGCAGGCGCAGCCCGCCGATCTTGCCGGCATCCTGCTCCAGTTGCTGCTTCACGCCGGCGGCGACTTCGGCACCTTCCTGCAGGAAATGTTGCACCACCGCCGGCGAGGTCGGGGCGCGCAGGATGGTGGCCTGCTTCAGCTCGCGCGTGAGATACAGGTCATAGGCGCTGCCCTTGCCGACCACCACGCGCTGGCCGGCACGATCCACCTCATCGTTGGTGCGCAGCGGTGATTCGTCCTTGACCAGGTAATACCCTTCGATCAGCACATAGGGGGCGGTGAAGGCGATCTGCTGGCCGCGTACCGGGTCGATGGCAAAGAACCCGAAGTCGGCCTGTTCGGCCGCCACGGCTTCGACCGACTTGCCGGCGGCATCGAAGACCACCAGTTCCAGTTCCGCCTGCAGCGCCCGCGCGAGTTCGCCGGCCAGGTCGACCGAGACACCGCAGGGCTGGCCCTGGGCGTCGCGGCCGGCCAGGATGGGGTTGCCCAGGTTGATGGAGGCACGCAGCTTGCCGGTGGGCGTGAAGGCGGAACGGAGGGCGGGAGTCAGGTTCATGGGGAGGGCGCTAGGTTCAGGGAAGGGAAAGGTGATGGTCCATTCTAGGCAGGATGATTGTTCATGCATAGCTGTCGCAATAAAACTGAATTATTTAAAATTAAATAGCTTGCAATTTAATTTTGAACGTTTTAATATGCCCTCCATGGACAAGGCGACGACCCCGACACTGAGCGACGCACTGATCGATGAAGCCTTGCTTCTCGACAACCAGCTGTGCTTTGCCATGTATTCGGCGTCGCTGGCGATGACCAAGGCGTACAAGAAGATCCTGGCGCCGCTGGAGATCACCTACCCGCAATACCTGGTCATGATGGTGTTGTGGGAGCAGGACCAGGTCATCGTCTCCGAGCTGGGCGCGCGGCTGTTCCTCGATTCGGGCACGCTGACCCCCTTGCTCAAGCGCATGGAGGCGATGGGCCTGCTGCGGCGGGCACGCGATGCCGGCGATGAGCGCCGGGTCGTGGTCAGCCTGACCGATGCGGGTCGCGCCCTGCGTGAGAAGGCCAGGGCCGTGCCGGTACAGATGAGCTGCATGTTGCCGCCGCTGGGGCAGGTGAAAAACCTGGTCGTCGAGCTGAAGCAGGTTCGCAAAGGCCTGTACGATGGCGAAGGGGCTTGATTGGCTCCTTCATGTTTGTGATTTATATTGCGAACAATTATATTGTTAACTATTTATATGATTGTCGGACGGCGCACATGGCAGTCCGGCACAGGCAAGACGGCAGCACCGCAGGACGCATTTGCAGTCGCAGTAGCAGGAAATGAATGAACCCGGCGGATCTTTCGCCACCGATTACCCTCGAAAGCAGACCCGCAAGGGTCTTAACCTGAAACCTTGAAAGGAATGAACATGCCCTCGCACAAGATCGAAAAAGCCCTCTACACCGCCACCGCCACCGCCACCGGCGGCCGTGAAGGCGCCGCCAAGTCCTCCGACGGCGTCCTGGACATCAAGCTGTCGACCCCCAAGGAACTGGGCGGCGCCGGCGGTAACGGCACCAACCCGGAACAACTGTTCGCCGCCGGTTACTCGGCCTGCTTCCTGGGCGCGCTGAAGTTCGTCGCCGGCCAGGCCAAGGTGGCCCTGCCTGCCGACGCCAGCATCACCGGCAAGGTCGGCATCGGCCAGATCCCCAACGGTTTCGGCATCGAAGCCGAGCTGGACATCTCGCTGCCGGGCCTGGACGCCGCCGTGGCGCAGGATCTGGTGAACAAGGCACACCAGGTGTGCCCGTACTCCAACGCCACCCGTGACAACATCAACGTCACCCTGAACCTGGTGTAATCGAGTCAGGATGTGCCGGCCATGGCCTCATCGGGCGGGCTGGCATGAAGAAAAAAACGCCGCTGCGATTCTGGTCGCAGCGGCGTTTTTTCGTCAGGCGCAGAGCATCACACCGCGCCGCGCGTCTCCACGTACAGCGCATACAGCGAGTGGCTGCTGGCCATGAACAGGCGGTTCTTCTTGGCACCGCCGAAGACCAGGTTGCTGCCCCAGCCGCACCAGAGATTGCCGTCGACATCGACCTTGAAGCCATCGATGGCACCGGCGCCGTTGGCGTCCACGGCCAGGCGCCGACGGCCGATGCGGGTGCCGTCGTCGCTCATGTCATAGGCCCAGATCACGCGATTGGGCGTGGCGCGCGATTCGACGATGTAGAGCAGCTTCTCGTCCGGCGAAAACGCCAGGCCATTGGGGCCGGCCAGGACATCGGTGACCAGGCTCAGCTTGCCGCTGCGGCCATCGATGCGGTACACCGATTGCGGCAGCTCGGCGGTCTGCTTGTCGCCTTCCCAGTCCCCGGCGATGCCGAAGGGCGGATCGCTGAACCAGATCGAGCCGTCGGACTTGCAGACGATGTCGTTGGGCGAATTGAAGCGCTTGCCGTTGTAGCCATCGGCCAGCACCGTGATGCTGCCATCGTATTCGGTGCGGGTAATGCGGCGGGTCAGGTGTTCGCAGGCCAGCAGGCGGCCCTGGCGGTCACGTGCCAGGCCATTGCTGTGGTTGGACGGCTGGCGCAATACCGAGGTGGTACCGGTGGCTTCATCCCAGCGCATGATGCGGTTGTTGGGAATGTCCGAGAACAGCAGGTAGCGGCCATCACCGAACCAGACCGGTCCCTCGACCCAGCGGAATCCCGTCGCCAGTTGTTCCACGCTGGAACTGAATAGACGGTACTTGAGGAAGCTCTTGTCCAGCACTTCCACGCTGGGATCGGGGTAGCGCTGGTTGGGCGTGAACGCAAAGCTCTGGGCCTTGGCGCCCAGCGCAGTACCGGCCAGGCCTAGGCCGGCGAGCATGGTTGTACGACGAGTTGCGTTGAAATTGGATGTTGTGGTCTTGTCTTGCTGCGACATCGATGTCTCCATGTTCCAGGTCGGCGACTTCCTGCAATCGTGCAGGGCAGGCCGAAAGGTAGATTGGCAATGGGCGGCAGGAGGCAGCGCAAACCGTCGGGCGGCTCGCTGGTGCTGGTGGAAGTCTCCTGTGGTGCAGGCTTGATGAGGCGTGGCCTGTTCTTGTGGTAGGACATCGTACTTCATGATTTGTCATTTTGCAATCGTACGTGCAATCCATGACAGGACGGAGGGCAGGGCGGGAAAAAGCGCGGGCGCTCTCAGTGCGGACGGGATGTCGCTGCCACCAGACCTTGCAGCATGGTGCGTGCGATCAGCCGATGGAAGGGCATGATCGCCGCCAGGTAGACCTGCCCGAGCACGCGCCTGGTGCGCACCACCGTGGTCACGGTCAGCCAGCCGAGCTCATCGTCATCGGTGCGTTGGGCGTCGGAGGAGGCCGCCGATTTTTCCACGCAGAGGCGAAAATCCAGGTGCTTGTCATCAAGCCCCATGACCACTCGCGCAGGTTGCGCCATGAGCAGCGGAAAGCCCGCCGGTGCGCCGTTGTCGGCGGCACGTTTCAAGCCCAGCGGCGCCACCAGGCGGTCGCGCAACTGCATCAGGCCGCTGACCCAGGCCGGTTGCGCGGCCATCATCCTGGCGGTGAGTTCGGTCGTGTCCATGTCGGCCAGTTGCGGCGTGAGACGGATGCGGAAGCTGTCGGCAAAGCCGGCACCGGGCAGCAAGGCCCAGTGATGCGGGGCGGGACGGATTTCCTCGGTGTGTTGCCAGCCGGGCGATTGCATGGTGGGCCTCGTCGGAGAGCGGGTGAAGCTGGGGGTTGAAAAAAAGCCGGCTACCTTGCGGCGCCGGCTTCCGGTCTTACTTGCCGCCGCGTCGCTGCTGCGACGCCGCACGGGCGCTGGCGAAGCGCTCGTGGGTTTCTTCGGCCTTGCGTCGACCGAAGGCGTAGTTGGCTTCCAGCCACATGACGTTGATGATGCCGAAGGCCAGTGCCAGGCCGATGCCAAGTATCCAGGCGAAGTACCACATGATGTTCTCCTTGTTCCAGTTCGGTATTGATCGTGATCAGTAGGCCGTGTGTTCGTTCTCGTGGATGTCGCGAGCGGTGACCTTGCCCCGGACCACGCGGTACACCCAGCCGGTGTAGAGGATGATGATGGGCAGGAAGATCAGCACCATCCAGAACATCAGGCCCAGGGTCTTGTGGCTCGATACCGCATCCCACAGGGTCAGGCTGCTCTTCGCATCCAGCGAGGAAGGCATGATGAAGGGGAACAGTGACATGCCGGCGGTGAGGATGATGCCCGTCACCGACAGGCCGCTGGCGATGAAGGCCAGGCGCGCACTGCGCACCAGCGCCAGCAAGGCCGCCAGCACCGCACCGGCCACGCCCAGGGCCGGGAACAGCTTGGTCAGCGGCCACTTGGCATAGTTGTCGAACCAGGCGCCGGCCACCACTTCCACGGTCTTGGCCAGGGGGGTGAAGGCAGTGTTGGCGTCAGGCATGGCGGTGATGCGATAGCCCGGCAGTTGCGCCACCCAGAAGCCACCGGCGACGAACAGGACCACCGTGACCAGGGCGGCCGCGACGACGGTCTTGCGCGAACGCTCGCCCACGGCCGCATCGGTCTTGACGAAGGCAAACGCGGCGCCGTGCATCAGCAGCATGGCCACCGACAGCAGGCCTGCCAGCAGGCCGAAGGGATTCAACAGGGCGAAGAAGCTGCCGGTGTATTCCACCCGCATGGTGTCGTCATAGTGGAAGGGCACGCCCAAGAGCAGGTTGCCGAAGGCCACGCCGCAGATCAGCGGCGGCACGAAGCCGCCCACGAACAGGCCCCAGTCCCAGGCATTGCGCCAGCGCGGATCGGCCACCTTGCTGCGGTAGTCAAAACCGACCGGACGGAAGAACAGCGAGAACAGCAGGATCATCAGGGCGATGTAGAAGCCCGAGAAGGCGGTGGCATACACCAGCGGCCAGGCCGCGAAGGTGGCGCCGCCAGCGGTGACGAACCAGGTCTGGTTGCCTTCCCAGGTGGGGCCGATGGAGTTGATCAGGATGCGTCGTTCGGTGTCGGTACGGCCGGCGAAGGGTAGCATCATGCCCACGCCGAAGTCGAAGCCGTCGGTCAGCGCGAAGCCGATGATGAGCACGCCGACGAAGGCCCACCAGATCAGTTTGAGTGTTTCGTAGTCGAAGATCATTCTGTTTTCCTCATTTCTTGCGGGGGCTTTACTGGGCCGAGGGCTTCATGGGTGGCGGCAGGACGGCACCGGGCTTGTTGTGCTGGGCCAGGGTTTCCCAGTGGTACTGGCCGGTATGCAGGCTGCTGGGGCCCAGGCGCGCGTACTTGACCATCAGGATCATCTCCACCACCAGCAGGAAGGTGTAGAAGAAGATGAATCCGGCCAGGCTGAAGTAGAGGCTGCCCGGTGTCAGCGAGGAGGCCGACAGGTGGGTCGGCAGGATGCCGGCGATGGTCCAGGGCTGGCGACCGTATTCGGCCACGATCCAGCCCAGTTCGGCGGCAATCCAGGGCAGCGGGATGGCGATCACGGCCAGGCGCAGCAGCCAGCGTTGCGGCGCCAGTTGCTTCTTGGCCAGGAACCAGAACGACGCGACAAAGATGAACAGGAACAGGAAGCCCAGTCCCACCATGCCCCGGAAGGCCCAGAACATCGGCGCCACCTTGGGAATGGTGTCATTGACGGCCAGGGCGATCTGCTCGGGCGTGGCATCGACGACGTTGTTGGTGTACTTCTTCAACAGCAGGCCATAGCCCAGGTCCTTCTTGAGCTTGTCGAACTCGGCGCGGGCCGCGGGCGACTTGTCGCCGGACTTCAGGCGGGCCAGGGCGGCATAGGCCAGCATGCCGTTGCGAATGCGGACTTCGTGTTCCTTCTTCAGGTCCTTGATGCCCAGCACTTGCGTATCGGTCGAACGGGTCCCGATCAGGCCCAGTACGTAGGGGATCTTGATCGCATAGTCGGTGCGTTCTTCCTTGTCATTGGGCAGGCCGAACAGGGTCAGGCCGGCCGGGGCCGGGTGGGTATCCCACTCGGCTTCGATGGCGGCCAGCTTGACCTTGTTGACTTCACCGGCGGTATAGCCCGATTCATCCCCCAGCACGATCACCGAGAGCGTGGCGGCCAGGCCGAAACCGGCGGCCACCGCGAAGGAGCGCAGCGCGAAGGCGGTGTCGCGGGCCTTGAGCAAATACCAGGCCGAGATGCCCAGCACGAACATGGAGGCCGTCACATAGCCGGCGGCCACGGTGTGGACGAACTTGACTTGCGCCACCGGGTTGAAGATCACCTCGGTCATGCTCACCAGTTCCATGCGCATGGTCTCGAAGTTGAACTCGGCGCCCACCGGATTGTTCATCCAGCCATTGGCGATCAGGATCCACAACGCCGACAGGTTCGAGCCCAGCGCCACCAGGATGGTGACGATCAGGTGCTGCTTGCGCGAGAGCTTGTCCCAGCCGAAGAAGAACAGGCCCACGAAGGTCGATTCCAGGAAGAAGGCCATCAAGCCCTCAATGGCCAGCGGGGTGCCGAAGATGTCACCCACGTAGTGCGAGTAGTAGGACCAGTTGGTGCCGAACTGGAATTCCAGCGTCAGCCCGGTGGCCACGCCCATGGCGAAGTTGATGCCGAAGAGCTTGCCCCAGAAGCGGGTCATGTCCTTGTAGATCTGGTTGCCGGTCATGACGTAGACCGACTCCATGATCACCAGGATCCAGGACAGGCCGAGTGTCAGGGGGACGAACAGGAAGTGATACAGCGCTGTGACGGCGAATTGCAGCCGTGACAGCGACACGACTTCATCGATGGGAACCATGTGTTGTTACTCCGGTGATGTTGGGACTTGGGGTGTGGCGGTATTCTTGGGGGCCGGCGCCAGCATGCGTTGCTCCACGCTGGCCGTGGGCATGCGCATGTGCCGGGCTTCGGGATGGGCGAAGAAGGTCTTGGCCAGCACCGTGAGGAGGGCGATCTTGAGCACCAGCAGGATGGTGATTTCGACGCCCAGCGGCAGGCTGGTCAGACGGGGGAACTTGCGCAGGAAAGACATGGATTACTCCTTTTCCCGGACAGCGCCGGGGCGGAACTTGTCGCGTACATCGAGCAGCTTCTTGACCTTGGCACCCATCTTCATCAGCGAGACCAGGGTCTCGGGCGAGAGTCGCTGCACGTCGTCGAACCAGGAGCTGGAAAGCTCGATGAGCTCATACATCTCGCGCATGCGTTTTTGCACTTCCTTGTCGTCGCGACTGCCGGGAGACTCCAGCAGGGCATCGCGCAACATGGACAGGGTGGGCTCGATCTCGCGGCGACGACGTTCTTCCAGCAGCACCTTGAAGATGTCCCAGATGTCGCCTGGCGGTTCGAAGTATTCGCGGCGGTCATTGGGCTTGTGCAGCAGCTTCACCAAGCGCCAGGACTGCAGTTCCTTGAGCCCCATGCTCACGTTGGAGCGCGAAAAACTGAGGTATTCGGCAATCTCGTCGGCATTGAGCGCGCGGCCGCAGATGTAGAGCAGGGCATAGATCTGCCCCACCGTGCGATTGATGCCCCAGCGGCTGCCCATCTCGCCGAAATGGCCGATGAAACGCTGCATCAGGGGAGTGAGGACCTGGTTTTCCATATCTAAATATTTTGAAATTTCAGTAATTACTGAAATTTAAAACAATTGCTTGTCCCATCGCAATGACACGTGACTGCGGTTTTTGCTGATAACAGGTATCACGGATGAGAATGACCCAGGCCCGGCGCGGCTGCGCGCGGGGAGGGCGGTGGCGGTGTACCGGCAGGGTGGGACAATATGTCACACCGGCCTTGCGAACTTCCCGGTTCCGCAAGACGGCAGTCCTGTGTTGCACCGCATGAAGCTATTTTCACGCTTTCCTACACATCCAGAAGAGTTTGGCCGATAGGAAAGCTGACGCCGGTCAACTAAAGTCCACTTCAAGCTCTGCCGTAGCGAACGCACCTTGCGATCCGGTCACGGCCAGGCGGGCCGGGTAGCCAACGCATGCTGCCGCCCATTCCACCCCCGGAGGCCAGGCCTCCCCCCAACCGAGGATACTCACCAATGCTGGGTTTCGATTTCCGCGTGGCCAGGATTGCCTGGACCGTCTTCCTGGTGGCGCTGCTGCTCTACATCACCTACACCATCTCGTCCACGGTGCTGGTGCTGGTCTTTGCGGTCTTCTTCAGCTACCTGGTCTATCCGCTGGTGGAGTTGCTGGAGCGCGTGCGTCCGCCGCGCATCCCGCGCACGGTCTCCATCGCCTTGGTCTTTGTGCTGGCCATTGCCATCGTGGTGGCGGTGGCGACGGTGTTCGGCGCACGCATCCAGGAAGAGGCGCTACGGCTCTCCGAGCAACTGCCGGCGCTGCTGAAATCCAACGACGCCGTCTCGCGCCTGCCCCTGCCGGGCTTTGCCGAGCCGCTGCGGGCGCGCATCCTGGGCTTCGTCCGCGACCAGCTGGCCAATGGCACCGACCAGGCCATGCCGCTGGCCAAGCAGTTCGGGGTGGGGGTCATGCATGCGGCCAGCAACCTGATCTACCTGGTGCTGGTGCCGGTGATCAGCTTCCTGCTCATCAAGGAAGCGCCGGCCATGCGCGAGGAAATGCTGTCCTGGATGAGCCGCGCCAACCGCAAGCTGTGGGACGGCATCATCAAGGATCTCGATGTCCTGCTGTCACGCTATGTACGGGCCTTGCTGTTCCTGTCGATGGCGACCCTGGTGGCCTACAGCATCGCCTTCTCGCTCATGGGCGTGCCCTATGCGATGTTGCTGGCGGGCCTGGCCGCGGTGCTGGAATTCATTCCCTTCGCCGGTCCCCTGGTCGCCAGTGCGGCGGCGCTGGTGGTGGCCGGCTTCAGCGGCTACGACCATCTGCTGTGGCTGGTCGGCTTCATTGTGGCCTATCGGGTGTTCCAGGATTACGTGCTCAATCCCTACCTGATGAGCGAGGGCGTGGAAGTGAGTCCGCTGATGGTGATCCTGGGCTTGCTGGCGGGTGACCAGCTGGGCGGGGTGGCGGGCATCTTCCTGTCGGTGCCGGTGATGGCCGCCCTGAAGATCATCTTCACCCGTGCCTCGGCCGCCCAGAAAGCCCGTCGCGCCGCCGAGGCGCGCGAGGCCGAGATCAGGGAAGCGTCGCCGCCGGCGGGAAGCTGAGGGTAAAGCGGATCCAGCCCGGCTGCGGACATTCCACCGTGGCCGTGCCGCGATGCAGGGCCATGATGGCCTTGACGATGGCCAGCCCCAGGCCGTTGGATTCGGTGAAGGCGCTGCGCGAGAGGTCGCCCCGGTAGAAGCGGTCGAACATGCGCGCCATCGCGTGCGGGGTGACGGCATCGCTGCGGTTTTCGACGACGATGCGGCTGCCGTGCTCGTCGCTGCGGGCCTGGATGCGGATGCCGCTATCGGGTTCGCCATAGCGCACCGCATTGATGACCAGGTTGTTCACCGCGCGACGCCACATGATCAGGTTGGCCTGGCACGCGCCCTGGGCATCGAGTTCGAAGCGCATGCCGCGCTCGTCGGCAATCCCCTCGAAGTAGTCGGTGATCTTGCCCAGCTCCTCGGACAGGTCCAGCTGGGTACACTCCACGGCCAGTGTGGCATGGTCGGCCTGGGCCAGGAACAGGATGTTCTCGACGATGCGCGCCAGGCGCTGCAATTCTTCCACGTTCGATTCCAGCAACTGCTCGTACTCTTCTGGCGTGCGGCGCTGCCCCAGCGCCACCTGGCTCTGGCCCATGAGGACATTGATGGGGGTGCGGATCTCGTGGGCCAGGTCGCCGGAAAACTGCGCCAGGTGCGCGTAGCCGGCTTCCAGCCGGTCCAGCATGGCATTGAAGGACAGCGCCACGCGGCGCAGTTCGGCCGGCATGCCATCCTGCTCCAGCCGGGCCGAGAGATGATCCGGGGTGATCTGGGCGGCGCGCTGGCTCATCGCCTCCAGCGGTTGCAGGCCCCGGCGCAGCAGCAGGAAGCCCAGCAGGGCGGTCAGCAGGACGGCGGCGGCGGCGGCGCCGGCGATACGCCAGCGATAGCTGCGCATCATGCGCGCTTCCTGCACCATCACGTAGGCAGCCACGATTTCCACCGTATCGCCCCCCTGGCGCCGGCCACGGCCGACGTCGGCCAGGGCCGTGACCCAGCGGACCTGCACGCCATCGGCGCGGGTGCTGGTGAGCAGGTTGGCGACCGAGACCGGTTGGCCCACGGCCAGCGGTTCCATCGGTGGCGGTTCCAGGTGGTCGGGATTGCTCTGGATGAAGGGCGCTTCACCACGGCGGCGGAAGATGCGCACATCCTGCTCGTTGCCCATCATGCTCTCGAAGAGGGCCGGGCGTTGCTCCATCTGTTCGACGTTGTACAGGTCCTGCATCAGCGTGCGGAAATGCTCGACCCGGCCGATCAGTGCCTGGTCGGCGCGCTGCGCCAATGCTTCCCTGGCGGCACCATCCAGATAGACGCCCAGGCTGGTCACGACCAGGCAGGCCAGCAGCGCGAACAGGGCGGTGACGCGGGTGGTCAGGGTCCAGCCACCCAGGGCAGCCGGGGCGGTGCGGTCGTTCATGGTTCTTCCGAGAACATGTAGCCGACACTGCGCACGGTGTGGATCAGTTTGCGCTCGAAGGGCGCATCGACCTTGGCGCGCAGGCGCTTGATGGCGACATCGACGACATTGGTGTCGCTGTCGAAGTTCATGTCCCAGATCTGCGAAGCGATCACGCTGCGCGAGAGCGCTTCGCCGCGCCGCTTGATGAGCAGGTGCAGCAGCATGAATTCCTTGTTGGTCAGGGCGATGTTGACGCCCTGGCGGGTCACTTTGTGGCGCACATGGTCCAGGTGCAGGTCGGCGATCTCGTAGACCTCGGTCTCGCGGGTGACGCCGCGCCGCAACAGGGTGCGGATGCGCAGCACCAGTTCGGTGAAGGAAAAGGGCTTGACCAGGTAATCGTCGGCACCCAGCTGCAGGCCGCGGATGCGGTCATCCACATGGTCCCGGGCGGTCAGGAAAAGTACCGGCAGGTCGCGCTTGTTGCGCAGCGCGCTCATGACCTGCCAGCCATCCAGGCCGGGCAGCATCACGTCCAGCACCACCAGGTCGTAGTCCTGTTCGAGCGCCATGTGCAGGCCGTCGGTGCCGTTACGCGCCAGGTCGACCACATAGCCGGATTCGCGCAAGCCGCGGCGCAGGTAGTCCCCGGTCTTGGGGTCGTCTTCGATTACCAGGATAGCCATGCCGGATCAGTTGCTCAGTAGGTCGCTCAAAAGGCTTGCAGGATGCAGGAAAATGCCTGAGATTCTAGCAATGACGGGATTTTTCTTCATGACAAAATTGTCATCAAATTGCCACTTGCCCGTCACGCCGTCGCCTTTAAGATGCCTTCACGTTGCCATGGCTGAGGCCATGCAGGACCATTCACCTTGCCGGAGCGCACCATGTTGATCAAGATTCGACCCGACCAGATCGAGATTCCCACCGCATCCGAGATCACGCCCAGGGACATCTACCTGTCGCGCCGCAGCTTCATGGCACGCGTGGCGGCCGGTGCGGCGCTGGCCGGCGGCATGGGCGCGCTGCCCCAGGCCTTGGCGCAGCAGGGCCGCAAGCTGCCGGCCAAGCTCAATAACGCCTACGCGGTCATGGACAAGCAGACCGCCTACAAGGACGCCACCAGCTACAACAATTTCTACGAATTCGGCACCGACAAGGCTGATCCGGCCAAGAACGCCGGCACCCTCAAGACCAGCCCCTGGACGGTGGACATCGAAGGCGAGGTCAAGAAGCCCTTCACCCTGGACCTGGACGCCCTGGCCAAGCTGGCGCCGCTGGAAGAACGTATCTATCGCCTGCGCTGTGTGGAGGGCTGGTCGATGGTGATCCCCTGGATCGGCTACTCGCTGTCGGCCCTGATCAAGAAGGCCGAGCCCACCGGCAATGCCAGGTATGTCGAATTCGTCACCCTGGCCGACAAGAAACAGATGCCCGGCATCAGCGACCCCATCCTGAACTGGCCCTATCGCGAAGGCCTGCGCATGGACGAGGCCAATCATCCGCTGACCCTGTTGACGCTGGGCATGTATGGCGAAGTGCTGCCCAACCAGAACGGCGCACCGGTACGCATCATCGTTCCCTGGAAGTATGGCTTCAAGTCGGCCAAGTCCATCGTCAAGATCCGCTTCGTCAAGGAAGAACCCAAGACCGCCTGGAACCTGTATGCCCCGCGCGAGTATGGCTTCTACTCCAACGTCAATCCCGAGGTGGATCACCCGCGCTGGTCGCAGGCCAGCGAGCGTCGCATCGGCGAGGATGGCTTCTTCGCCCCCAAGCGCAAGACCCTGATGTTCAACGGCTACAACGACGTTGCCAGCCTCTACAGCGGCATGGACCTGCGCAAGTTCTACTGAGACCGACATGGCCCTGCAGCTCGCTCCCGCCGTACTCCGCAACCTCAAGCCGCGTGCCGTCACGGGGCTGTGGTGGCTCTTCCTGGCCCTGGCCTTCACGCCGCTGGCGCGCCTGGTCATGCTGGGCTTCAGCGGCGGGCTGGGTGCCAATCCGCTGGAATTCATCACCCACAGCACCGGTGACTGGACGCTCTACCTGTTCTGCATCACCCTGGCGGTGACACCGCTGCGCAAGCTGACCGGCCTGAACTGGCTGGTGCGCATGCGCCGCATGCTGGGGCTGATGGCCTTCTTCTACCTGTGCCTGCATTTCACGACCTTTGTCTGGTTCGATCATTTCTTCGACCTGGGCGAGATCTGGAAGGACATCGTCAAGCGCCCCTTCATCACCGTCGGCGTGCTGGCACTGTTGCTGACGATCCCGCTGGCCATCACCAGCACCAATGGCATGGTGCGGCGACTGGGCGGCAAGCGCTGGCAGGCGCTGCACCGGCTGGTCTATGTGATCGTACCGCTGGGCGTGCTGCACTACTGGTGGGACAAGGCCGGCAAGAACCTGATTGCCCAGCCGCTGCTCTTTGCCGTGCTGGTCGGCCTGATGCTTGCCTTGCGGCTGGCCTGGCGCCGGGGCAGGGCGCCGGTGGCGGTGCAGCGTTCCTGACGGCGCCAACCGCCCCGCATTTCCTGTTCGTTTTTCTTACCGTCTTTCGGAGAATTCCATGTCCGTGCTGAAACCCCTTGCCCTGGCATCGGCGGCCGCCCTGTGCCTGGCGCTGTCGTCCCTCTCTTCCGTCCAGGCGGCCGAAGCCGCCGTTGCCGTGCCGGCACCTGCCGGTAAGGCGCTGCTGGTCTCCACCGCGCCCAGCGAGAGCGTGGTGCTGGCCGGTGGCTGTTTCTGGGGCGTGCAGGGTGTGTTCCAGCACACCCAGGGCGTGCTCAGGGCGGTCTCCGGTTACGCGGGAGGCAAGCCGGATTCGGCCACCTATTCGATGGTCAGCTCGGGCAGTACCGGCCACGCCGAATCGGTGCAGGTGACCTACGATCCGCGCAAGATCTCCTTCGGCCAGATCCTTCAGATCTATTTCTCGGTGGCGCATGATCCTACCCAGCTGAACCGCCAGGGACCGGACCACGGCACGCAATACCGCTCGGCCATCTTCACCGCCGGCGACCAGCAGAAGCAGGCCGCCGATGCCTACATCGCGCAGATCAACGCGGCCCACGTGTTTTCCGCGCCCATCGTCACGCAGGTAGCGCCGCTGCAGGCCTTCTATGCGGCCGAGGACTACCATCAGGACTACGCCACCCTGCATCCCAACCAGCCCTATATCGCCTACAACGACCTGCCCAAGATCGCCAACCTGCAGAAGATGTATCCGGCCATCTACCGCAGCGAGCCGGTGCTGGTCCTGAAGCACTGAGGCAGCTTGAGGTCGTAGTGGATGCCGTGGTGGCGGCAGGGATGAGACAATAGCGCCGTTTGCCTGACTCCACCCGCCATGAATCCCACCGACACGCTGACCCAAGCCCTGGCCCATTTCGACCAGGAAGACTACGCCGCCGCCGAGGCGGCCCTGTTCGGCCTGCTGCAGGCGCAGCCCGACAACAAGGATGCCTTGCATCTGCTGGGCAGCGTGGCGGCGGCGCAAGGCCGTTTCGAGGAAGCTGCGCTGGCCTGGCAGCAGGCGCTGCGGTGGGTCGCGCCCGACAGCCAGGAAGCCCTGGCCCTGCGCTATCGGCTGGGACGTGCCTTCTATGAGCAGGGCCGTTTCGAGGATGCCTTCCTGCTCTATCGCGACCTGATCGAGGCGGGTCACGCCCAGCCTGAATTCTTCGTCGCGGCAGCGGCGGCCCTGCAGGGCCTGTCGCCGTCGGGCAAGAACGATGGCCAAGCCATGGCCTTGCTGGACGAAGCCTTGCAACTGAACCCGGATATACCCGATACCTGGCACCGCAAGGCCCTGCTGCAGGAGCGCGCCCGCCAATGGAAAGCCGCCCGCACCAGCATCCACAATGCCTTGCGCCTGAACGACCAGCAAGCCCAGTACTGGCTGGCTGCCGGCCTGGTCGAGCATGCCCTGGGTGCATTCGAGGAAGCCCTGCGCTACTACGACGAGGCACTCATCCTGGCCCCTGATCTGGTTGATGCCCACGTCAGCCGTGGCACTTCGCTGGCGCGCCTGCGCGACTACGACGAAGCCATCGACAGTTATCGCCGCGCCCTGCGTCTGGACGACGGCGAGGCCGATGCCCGTCTCAATCTGGCCCTGTCGCTGCTGGTGCTGGGCCGGTTCGACGAAGCCTGGCCGCTCTACGAGTGGCGCTGGGAAGCGCGCGATGCCGATCCCTACCGCCATGCCGCCATCCCCGCCTGGAACGGTGCCAGCTCGCTGACGGGCAAGCGCCTCCTGCTGTGGAGCGAGCAGGGGCATGGCGATACCATCCAGTTCAGCCGCTACGTGCAGCAGATCGTCGAGGCCGGCGCCCAGGTCGTCCTGGAAGTGCCGGCCAGCCTGTTGTCGCTGATGCAGAGCCTGCCCGATGCCGCAGGCCTGCAACTGGTGGCGATGGGCGAGCCGCTGCCGGAGGTGGATGCCCAGCTGCCGCTGATGAGCCTGCCGCTGATCTGCAATACCGCGCGCGACGCCATTCCGGCCCCCATTCCTTACCTGGCCGCCGAGCCCGCCAAGCGCGCTGCCTGGGCGCAGCGCATCGAGGCCATGGCCCCGCGCGTACCGGAGGGCCTGCGGGTGGGGGTGGTGTGTTCGGGCAATCGTGGCAACGCCAATGATGCCCGCCGCTCCATCGCCCTGTCGCGCTTTGCCTCGCTGGCGGCGGCCCGCGCCGGACTGGCACTGTTCGTGATCCAGCCCGATCTGCATGACGAGGATGCCCGCTGGCTGCAACAGCAGGGGGCGCGGCCGTGGCACTGGCTGGGTGCCGACATCGTCGATTTCAGCGATACGGCGGCGGCCTTGTCCTGCATGGACCTGGTGATCAGCGTCGATACGGCGGCCGCTCACCTCGCTGGCGCGCTGGGCCTGCCGGTCTGGATCGCCTTGCCCTATGCGCCCGACTGGCGCTGGTTCCTCAACCAGGCGACCTCGCCCTGGTATCCGCAGGCGCGCCTGTTCCGCCAGCAGCAGCCGGGCGCCTGGGATGACGTCATCGCGACCCTGCGTGCGGCATTGGCGGTGGCGCAGTTGCCGACGCCCTAGACAGGCGTCGGAGCGCAAGACAGGAGAAAGGCAGCTTCCCGGCTGCCTTTTTTATTTCTCTACTTTTATTCGAAAAAGTTCGAGATCGATGGGCCGCTCTTGCACCATCGGACAATTCGGACGCGAGTGCATTTCCACGATCATAAAAAAGCACTTTCTTGTCCGAGTTCCTTCCATTTTCCTGCAATTCGCCACGGGGTCCGTGCCTGCCGCACTGGCCCGGGGCGAGATTTTCTGACGCGTCGGATGTCCTTTCCCGTTGATAGCGGGGATGAGGTCACGACTGTCATTGCAGATGCGGACAAGACCAACCGGGAATGACCGCAGATGAATCACAAAGCAAACAAGCACGCCTCACCTCTTCCGCGCCGCCGCACGCCCTGGCGCGCGCCTGCATTCTGCCTGGCCCTGCTGGCCATGCAGGCCGATGCCGGCGCCATCACGCTGGACGAACTGGTCAAGTCGGCCGCACTCTCCCGCCAGCGGGCGGCCGAGGCAGCCGCCGACGGGGTATCGGCGGCGCAGTGGCAGTTCTTCCCCACGCCATCGATCTCGGTGGAGCGTGCGGGGACCCAGGGCAACCATGACATCTCCTATGGCGGCGATGCCAGCGTGGTCATCCTGCGGCTGCAGCAGACGCTGTGGTCGGGGGGACGCCTGACGGCCCAGCTGGAGCAGGCACAGCACAACCAGCAATCGACCGAGGAGGCCGTGCGCGAGCAACGCTTTCGCCTGGCCGAGCAGGTGATCTCGCAGTACAGCATCTGGCTCAGGTCGGACCTGGCCGCCGACGCCAACCAGAAGAACCTGGCTGCGCTGGAAAACTTCCTGGAACAGAGCCGGCGCCGCGAGAAGGAGGGCGCCGCCGCCAAGGTGGATGTGACCCTGGTGCAAGGTCGCCGTGACCAGGCCTTGACCGACCTGCTGGCCGTCAAGGCGGCGCGCCAGTCGGCGCGCATGCAGCTGGAACAACTGGTCGGCCTGCCGCTGGGAGATGCCGAGCTGCGCGCCGATGTCGAGCCAGCCCCCATGCTGGAGGAGCTGCCGGCGCTCACCGAAAGCGCCCTGGGCAGCAGCCCGCTGCTCAAGCGCCTGCGCGCCGACGCCCAGGTCCAGGAAGCGGCGATCAAGGTACGCCAGGCAGCCTATTGGCCCGAAGTCTATGCGCGCCTGGAGCACCAGCGCGGCAACTACAGCGTCGCCCACCAGCCCAGCAACAATCGCGCCTTCATCGGCATGCAGATGCAGCTGGGTGCCGGGTTGTCGCTGGGATCCGAGGTGGCGGCCGCGCAAGGGCGCTACCAGTCCGCCATGCTGGCGGTGGATGCCGCCCGCCTGGAACTGGTCGCGCAGATCGGTACGACCTATACCGAATACCAGCAGGCCCTGGGACGTGCCGGCAACCTGCTGGAGGTCACGCGCTCGGCGGAGGAAGTGCAGGCCTCCTATACCCGCCAGTACCTCTCGGGTCGCCGCTCCTGGCTGGACGTGATGAACGCGGTGCGCGAAGTGGTGCAGGCCGATCTGCAGAGGGCCGACGTGACCGCCATGAGCATGGCCGATGGGCGCAAGTTGCTGCTGTGGGCCTATGGCATCGACCGCCTGCGCTGATCGCATGCGGCAGCTGCCGCTGATGTCCATGTGCCGGCCGAGCGCGGGTTTGCGCTCGGGTATGCGTGCGTGGAGCGGCCGGTGAGCGCGCAGGTGATCGGCCGGCGCCAGATCGAGAAGGCGATTCGCCGCAACGAGATCGTGGTGCTCTATCAACCCGTCATCGATCTGCACAGCGGACGATGTGCCGGCGCCGAAGCGCTGGTGCGCTGGCGACGCGAGGATGGCGAAATCGTCCTGCCGGATCGTTTCATCCCGGTGGCCGAGCGCCTGCACTGCATGGAGGTCATCACCGATCGCGTCGTCGAGCTGGTCATCGGCGAGCTGGGCGCATTCCTGTCCCGTCATCCGGCCCTTCACGTTGCCATCAATGTCTGCCCCGATGACGTCAGCAGCGGGCGGATCCTGCCGCTGATCGAAAAACGGCTGGAGGGAAGCGGCATCCGCCCCGCGCAGATCTGGCTGGAAGTCACCGAGGGCAGCCAGATGGAAATCGCCAGTGCCCGCACGACGCTGTCCCGGGCCCGGGGGCGAGGCCATGTGGTGGCCATCGATGATTTCGGGGTGGGCTATTCCAGCCTCCGCTACCTGCATGAACTGTCCTGCGACATCTTGAAGATCGACCGTTCCTTCGTCTGCGGGATCACCGGGGAAGGGCCGCCTCATCCGGTGCTGGCTTGCATCATCGGCATTGCCGCAGCGCTCGGGATGAAGGTCGTCGCCGAGGGCGTCGAGACCGTGGCGCAAGTCAGTTATCTGGTCGAGGCAGGGGTGAGCTACGCACAGGGCTGGCATTTTTCACGCCCCATGTCCGGTGCGGATTTCATCGGCTACCTCGGTGTCGACCCTGCTATTTCGCCTTGAGCAAGGTTGTTAGCGCGCGTCATTGTCGGTGATCACGGATGTGGGCAGTGTTCTGTGAAAGTCTATGACATGTATCCCACACTAAAGAACAATTAAAAACTTCATGTAATTTCTATAAAGTTAGTTTTGCGTCCAAAAAATAATGTTGCAATAAGGACGCTGTCATCAGCGACGATATCCTGTCTGTCTATCAGATGGCGAATGCAGTTCGACTCCCCTCATTTCATCCTGGAATCGAGGGGAGTTTTCGTTTTTGCGCATGTGGAAGCGATTATTGAGGAAGTTTTTTGATCGCCTTTTCCTTATGTCGAGATGCCAATTTGAGTGGAAAAGAAAGCGCATTCCGACGGCAGGAAGAACTCCCGGAATGCGGCCCAATGAAAATTTAATAAATTCAGATTTACTAACAAAAATGGGTGAATTTAAACCCAAATTGCTGCACGAAAGGACAATTAAAAATTTATATTTTTTGAAAGATCATAGGTTTCCTGACGATTTGTGCCACTCGAAATTGCCGGGGTAGCCCCGGTGTTCGGAAGGCGCTGTTCTTCACGGTATGACCATGCGTCAACGACGACGGGATTCTCCAGGGACTTCGAGTCGTACGGCAATTCGTTGGAGGTCTTCTGCCAGCCTTCACATTCAAATCGTTCAGAGGTATCCGGTTTGCGTGTTGCGGTATCGGCCGTCTTTGTACCTGCATGGCAGGCAAGGCGGCCGATACGTTTGATAGTTCATTTTTATAAATCGCCATGAGAAACACATTCCATCGTTACCGGCTCCAGAGCCCCTGCCAGCGGGCTCACATGGCGGGGTCGATACCCCCTGACGTCCTGCCGGTGCGCCACCTGCTGTCCCGCTCCCTCGCCGGAGCATTGCAATGAGCGAGTTCCTTGCGTCGCTGTCCTGGGCGATCACGTCGATGGCGCGCCACCAGGGCGTGGTCATCGACTCGGTGCGACTGGATGGCGCCGTCGCCGCCGCCCTGCAGGGTGGCGATGCAGTCGAGTTCCAGCGCCTGTGTGCGGCGCTCAATATCGCGATGCCCGAACACCAGTCACCACCCCAGCGCGCGAGCCTGCCCTTGCTCTGCGAGGCGCAAGGGCAGGGCTGGGGATTGCTGGTCGACCAGCGTCCGGATGGTCGCTGGGCCTTCGTCAGCGAGGCCGGCCAGGCCTTGGTCAGCAGCGATGAGGTGAGCGGCGGCGCCTACAAGATCGATTTCGCCGGCCAGGCAGAAAAGGGCCAGCCCAAGGGCTTCGAGAGCATCTTCCGGGAGGCCATCGGCGAGTTCCGTCCGGTCCTCGTCGAAGTCGTGATCGCCTCCGTGGTCATGAGCGTGATTGCACTGGGCGCGTCGATCTTCTCGATGCAGGTCTATGACCGTGTCATCCCGACCCATGGCGTGGCGACCCTGATCGTGCTGGCCACCGGTGTCGGCCTGGCCATCCTCTTCGAGCTGGGCATGAAGTTCGCCCGCTCGCACATCATGGATTCGGTCGTCTCCGGGCTCGACGCCAAGCTCTCGCAGGCGCTCTTCGAGCGCTTGCTCTCGGTGCGGGTAGACCAGCTTCCCGGCTCGGTCGGCAGCCTGGCGGGCCAACTGCGCGGCTACGAGCAGATCCGCTCCTTCTATACCTCGCAGACCCTCTTTACCCTGGTGGACCTGCCGCTGGGCCTGCTCTTCGTGCTGGTGATCGCCCTCATCGCCAGTCCCTGGATGGCGGTGGTGCCCACCCTGTTCGGACTGGGCGCCATCCTGTTCGGCTATCTCTCCAATCGCAAGGTCGTGCGCCTGGCCGACCGCAGTGCCGCCGCCTCCAACCTCAAGACCGGCCTGCTGGTGGAAACCGTCGAAGGGGTGGAGACCATCAAGTCCGGATCGGGCGGCTGGAAGTTCCTCTCGCGCTGGATCGAGGTCAGTGCCGAATCGATCCGCAGCGACATGGCCATGCGCGCCATCGGCGACCACGCCGGCTATATCGCGGCAACCCTGCAGCAACTGAGCTATTCCACCACCGTCATCGTCGGTGCCTTCCTGGTCATCAATGGCCAGATCACCATGGGCGCCCTGATCGCCTGCTCCATCCTGGGTGGACGCATCCTGGCACCGGTGGCGATGATTCCCGGCCTGATGGTGCAGCGCGCCCATACCAAGGCCACGCTGGCCGGCCTGGAAAAGATCTACGCGCTGCAAACCGACCAGGGCGGCGAGCGCCAGCTGACCCCCGACAACCTGCGGGGCGAGTTCCGCGTGGAGGACGCCAAGTTCACCTACGCCGGCAGCCTGCTCAATGCCATGACCATCGACAAGCTCAGCATCGACGTCGGCGAGCGCATTGCCATCCTGGGCCCCATCGGGGCCGGCAAGTCCACCATCCTGCGCCTGCTCTCCGGCCTCTATCGTCCGCAGCAGGGCCGCATCCTGCTCGACGGCCTGGACATGGCCAGCATCAACCGCCTCACGCTGAACCAGCACATCGGCTACCTGCAACAGGATCACCGCCTGTTTGTCGGTACCCTGCGCGAGAACCTGCTGATCGGCCTGCCCGACCCGGGTGACGAGGTCCTGCGCCGGGTGATGGAGCGCACCGGCCTGTTGCGCCTGGTGGCCGCCCATCCCAAGGGCCTGGACCTGCCGATCCAGGAAGGCGGCCGAGGCCTCTCGGGCGGCCAGCGCCAGCTGGTGGCATTCACCCGGCTGTTGCTGTGCCAGCGGCAATGTCGATGGCGCCAAGAGCGTATCGGTACATCAGATCGACGTGGCCGGCAACATCGGCCCCAGCAGCGATGCCGTCCCGTTCACGCTGGATACGAGCGCGCCTGGCAAGCTCACCCTGGCCCTGGCCCGCGATACCGGCAGTTCGGCCAGCGACGGCATCACCAGCGACGCTACGGTCACGGTCTCCGGACTGGAAAGCGGCGCGACCTGGCGATACAGCGTGGACGCCGGCCTGAACTGGTCGGCCGGCACGGGCAACAGCGTCAAGCTCAGCGGCGATGGCGCCATCAGTGTCATCGCACGCCAGACCGATGTCGCCGGCAACGTCGGCGCCTACAGCGACAGCCTGGATTTCACGCTGGATAGCAAGGCGGTCGCGCCCGGCATGGCCTTGAGCAATTCCGCCGGCACGTTCTCGGACGGTTCCAGCATTGCGATCGGTGCCGGCTTCCAGCTTGCCGGCGTGGCCGAGAAGGGCGCGCAGCTGACCCTGCGCAGCAGCGATGGCAGCGCGCTGGGATCGGTGTCGGCATCGACCACCGACGGCAGCTGGAGCATCACTCTCACCAGCACGTTGAGCGTCGCCGGCCTGGTCCGGGCCGATGGCAGCGCCAGCACCGCCAACGGTACCTATACCTTGCTGTCGGCGCGCGAGGAGGCCGCCCTGGCCGGCAAGTTCAGCAATGAGTTCACGGCCTCCGGCAATACGGTGCTTGACCTTTCCAGGCCGGTCTATGTCATGACATCGGCCAGCGGGCCGGACTGGTACATCTGGTCGGCGCTGGATCACGGCTACGTGATCTCGCAGCAGGCCGGCAGCGCGGAATGGTATCGGGAACGGGTCACGGGGGCGGCTTGCGCAGTGCGGCCGGATGCGGTCGAGAGTTGGAGCGCCGATAGCCTTTCGGCTTCCCTGATCCAGGCGGAGATGGCCCAGAACGGCGGTGTCAGCGCTCACGAAACGGCCCTGGCCGGCGTCCGCATGGTCAGCATGAACGGCCAGCGCGATACCTGCTGGGTCTTCACCGCCGAGCAGACCGATGTGGCCGGCAATGCCAGCGCCAAGGCCAGCCTGAAGGTATTGGTCAATCCGGTGACGCCACCGCAGCTGGACCTGGACCCGGACAGCAGCGGTACCCAGTCCGCTTCTACCAGTCACTACAATGCCAGCGAGCTGGTCGGCGGCGCCGCCTTCGTCTCGCACGTCGCGCCTCTGCAAAGGGATACTGCGCGCTTCATCGATGTGGTGTTCTCCGGTGCCGGGCTCAATACGGCCATGGATCGCCTGCAGCTCGATGCCCTGGTGGCGCTCAATGCCGACCTGGCGCCGGTAAGCGGCAAGACCGTGGGCGGGGTGGCCGGCGTGAGCTACGTCTACACCAGCGCCAGCCAGCGGCTGACCCTGAGCAAGACCGCCGGCACCAGCTTCACCGGAGCGGAGGTCGAAGCCGTCGTCGAGAGCATCAAGCTGCAGGATGTCGCGGCCGCTCCCGGGGTGCGCAGCATTGCGATCAGCCTGCGCGACGTGGCCAACCTGAGCAGCCCGGTGGTACAGGCGAGCATGACGGTGCACAGCAATGGCTTGTTCATCGACATGGATCCGGCCACCAGTGGCAACCAGCTCACCAGTACACGCTTCGTGACCGATATCGCCAAATGGGCGCCCGGCGTGGCCTTCGACGCCGCCGTCGGGGTCCCCACGGCGACCTCGATCACTACACCCAGGCACCGGAAAACGCGAAGACGCTGCTGATGGCCGTGGCCGCCTACCTGGGCGGGCAGGGCCGGAAGGGCGTGCGCTAGTGCGGTGCAGAAGAAGTCCAGAGCGGGAGCGGAGAAGAGATGTTCAGTGAAGAAATCGGCAGCCGCCTCAAGGAAGTCCGGCTCACCAACGGCCTGAGCCAGCGCGAGCTGGGTCAGCGCCTCAACACCTCCACCGGCCACGTCAGCTGGCTCGAAGCCGGCAAGGCCATGCCAGGTGGCGAACTGCTGTTGCAGCTGCACCGGCAGTTTGCCGTCGACCTGAACTGGCTGCTCACCGGTGACGAACCGGATGGCCTGCCCGAGCTGGGCGACGGCGAGGTGCGCGTGTTGATTGATCATTACTGCCGCGCCGATGTGAACGGGCGCGAGATCATCCGCACGCTGGCCAGCTATGCCGGCAAGCAGCCGCCCTGAGCCTGCTCAGGCGGGCTTGGCCGCCTTGGCGGCCGCCTGGCCAGCGTGCGCCCGCACGTCGCGATCGAGGCGCCACACCAGCAACGAGGCCAGGAGCGTGGTACCGACGATGACAAAGCCGACGATATCGAAATTGCCCAGGTGACCATCGGGTGACAGCGTGACGATATGACCGGCGATGACCGAAGCCACGCCACCCGACAATTGCTGGATGGAAGCACTGATGGCGTTGAAGGAGCCGCGCTGGGTCGGCGCCGGCACCGAGGACACCAGCGCCTGGAACGGGATCATGCGTGAGAAGATGCCCAGGAACAGTACCGCATTGACCACGATGATCATGGATACCGTGACCGGCCCCAGGTGGGTATAGATCAACACCATGATGATGGACAGCGTGGCACCGAAGACGAATACCCGGAACTTGCCGACCTTGTCGGCTGCGCGTCCGATCAGCGGACCGAAGGCAATGGTACACAGGCCCGTGACCAGGTAGACGGTGGGCAGGTGATGCAGGTCGATGCCCAGGTTGCCGACCAGGTAGGCACTGCTGAAGGGCATGAGCATGAAGCCGCCGGTCATCAGCAGGGCGGTGGTGGCAAAGGCCGTGAGGTAGCGCGGTTCGGTCACGGTGTGGTACAGGTGCATCCAGGCGCTATGTTCCTGCTTGAGCTTGAGGTGGCCGTCGACCGGCTGCAGCTTGACGCTCACCACCACTCCGCCGACCAGGCCCAGCGCGGCCATGGCGATGAAGGGCACATGCCAGTTCCAGTTGTTGGACAGGTACAGGCCGATGGGGATGCCCAGCACCTGGCTGGCCGCAAAGGAGGTCTGGATGATGCCCATGACGCGGCCGCGCAATTGCGGCGCGAACAGGTCGGTGGAGATGGCCAGGACGATGGAGCCGATCACGCCGCCGAACAGGCCCGTGACGATGCGTGCCAGCAACAGGCTCTCGAAACTCTGCGCCAGGCCGCACCACAGGGTGCCGATGACGAACCCGCCATAGAAGAACAGCAGCAGGCGCTTGCGGTCGAAGCGGTCGGCAAAGCCGGCCGTGAGCAAACCGGAAGCACCGGCGCTGAAGGCATAGGCCGAGACCACCAGGCCGAACTGCTGCGGGGTGATCTGCATGGCCGGCATGATCATGGCGCCCAGTGGCGACATCAGCATGAAATCGAGAATCACGGCGAATTGCAGGAAGGCCAGCAGACCGACCACGGTCCTCTGGTAGCGTGTGAAGCCTGCCGGGGCAGGGGTGTGGACAGGTTGGCTAGGATGGGGCTGACTCAAAGGGACTCCTTGGCGTATTGATTGGCCATGCGGTGTTTTTGCCGTTTATTTGACGTACTTGCCCGGTGGACAGGGTGTTGTGTCCTGGCTGACGGATCAGCGCGCTCAATATTGTGCCGCGACATCACATTGACGCGCGATTCCCTGAACTGCGCGTCGACGTGTGTGAGGCGGGCTTGCAAGAGTAGGCGCAAGTCGGGACTTAGGCAAGACGTCAATGCCAAGAGAGCACAGACGGTCAGGGTGGCGCACTGCTGCCTGCATGGTCAGGCGTTGCGTGACAGTGGGAGTGTTGATGTTGTTGCCCAATGAGGTGGCTGTGGTGGCCGCAATCCGTTGAAATGCTACGCAATGTCCTCGCCGGCAAGGCCCTGCAGGCAAGCCCCCGCCTGCAGGGCCGCTTGCGCTCTTACTGCCTGAGCAGGCTGCACTTGGACTCTGCCACCGTCGTGAAGGCCTGTTCACCCGGAATCGTTTCCAGCAACTTCAGGTAATCCCAGGGCTTCTTCGATTCGGCCGGCGACTTGACCTGGTAGAGGTACATGTCGTGGATGTTGCGCCCATCGGCGCGGATATAGCCCTTGTTGTAGAAGTCGTCGATGGGGGCCTTCTTCAGTTGCGCCATCACCCGGGTGGAATCGTCGGTGCCGGCCGCTTCCACTGCCTTGAGATAGGTGGTGGTGGCCGAATAGGCGGCGGCCTGGTGGGTGCTGGGCATCTTCTTCATCTTCTGGTAGAAGCGCGCGGCGAACTTGCGCGAGGCCTCGTCCTTGTCCCAGTACCAGCTGTCGGTCATCATCAGGCCTTCGGCATTGGCAAGGCCCAGGGCGTGGATGTCATTGATCACCATCAGCAGGCCGACCAGCTTCATGGTCTTGGTGATGCCGAATTCCTTGGCGGCCTTGATCGAATTGACCGTATCCTCGCCCGCGTTGGCCAGCCCCAGGATCTGCGCCTTCGATGCCTGCGCCTGCAGCAGGAAGGACGACAGGTCGGAGGACTGCGGCGGGTGCTTGATGGCACCGACCACCGTACCGCCGCTGGCCTTGACCACGGCACCGGTATCGTTGGCCAGCGAATGGCCGAAGGCATAGTCGGCCACCAGGAAGAACCAGGACTTGCCCCCTTGCTTGATCACCGCGCTGGCCGTGCCCTTGGCCAGGGCCACGGTGTCGTATTCATAGTGGACGGTGTAGGGCGTGCATTCTTCGTTGGTCAGGCGGGCGGTGCCGGCGCCGATGTTGATGTAGACGCGCTTCTTCTCGGCCATGACCTTGTTCATGGACAGGGCCGTGGCCGAGTTGACGCCGCCGATCAGCATGTCCAGGCCGCGTTCGTCGGCCCATTCGCGGGCACGGGTGGCGGCGATGTCGGCCTTGTTCTGGTGGTCGGCCGAGATCACTTCGATGGGCTTGCCCAGCACCTTGCCGCCATAGTCGGCCACCGCCATGCGGATGGCTTCCAGGCCGCCGGTGCCATCGGTGTCGGCATAGGGGCCGGACATGTCGGTGATGAAGCCGATACGCACCACGTCATTGGAAATCTGGGCGTGTACCACCGGGGCGGCGAAGGTGCTGGCCACGGCACAGGCGGTAGCCAGCAGGCGCAGGGTCAGGGATGCTTTCATGCTCTTGTCTCCTTGTTTTTTGTCGGCCGCCTCGGGGCGGCGCTTGTTCGCTGCGTGATCGGGGCCTGGCCTCAGGCCTGGCGTCGCTGCGCCAGCAGTGCGCGGGCATAGTCCACCCGCACATCATGGCGGGCCACCATCTGCTGTACCAGCCAGTCCATCTCGGCCGGCTCGGCGCCGGCGGCCAGGGCGATGTTGCGGGCGTGCAGCGCCATGTGGCCGCGCTGTATGCCTTCGGTGGACAAGGCCCGCAGGGCCGCCATGTTCTGCGCCAGGCCCACGGCCACGGCGACCTCGGCCAGTTCCTGGGCCGACGCCACCCGCAGGATCTTCAGGGCTGCGCGCGCGGCCGGATGGGTCTTGGTGGCGCCTCCCACCAGGCCGACCGGCATGGGGATTTCCAGCGTGCCGACCAGGTCGCCATCGCTGGCGATCTCCCAGTGGGTGAGCGAAGTGTAGCGTCCCTGGCGGCAGGCATAGGCATGCGCGCCGGCTTCGACGGCGCGCCAGTCATTGCCGGTGGCGACGATGACCGGGTCGATGCCGTTCATGATGCCCTTGTTGTGGGTGGCGGCCCGGTAGGGGTCGACGGCAGCGAATTCATAGGCGTCGACGATGCCGTTGATGACTTCCTCGCCACTGTACTGCGCCGTGCCCAGCACCTTGGCCGAGACCTTGACCCTGGCCCGTGCCAGGCGCAGGTCGGCCAGGTTGGAGAGAATGCGCAGCCGCACCTTGCCACCGGTGACCTGCTCGATGTGGCCGGCCACGGCTTCGGCCATGGTGTTGACGGTATTGGCCCCCATGGCGTCGCGCACGTCCACGATCAGGTGGGTCACCACCATGGCGCCACGGCGGGTATCGGGGAAGACATGCACGTCGATGTCGCGGCAGCCACCCCCGAGCTCATTGAGCAACTGGTCACGGCTGTTGGCGATATCGATGATGGCCTGGCGCTCCTTGAGGATGGCCAGGCGCGCACCGTGCGGGTCGCTGATGCCCAGCAACTGGATCTGGGCGCGCATGAGCGGCGCGCTGCTGGAGGTCTGGAAGCCGCCACATTCGCGTACCAGCTTGGCCATGAAGGAGGCCGCGGCCACCACCGAGGGCTCCTCGACGGCCATCGGCACCAGCACATCGCGGCCATTCAACTGGAAGTAGCCGGCCACGCCCAGGGGCAGCTGGAAGCTGCCGACCACGTTTTCGATCATGCCATCGGCGGTGGCCAGGGGCAGGGCGCCGGGCTGGCCCAGCAGGGCCTGTTCGCCGGCATCCAGCTGCGCCAGGCGGGCCAGCTCGGCCAGCCGCTGTGCGGGCGTGAAGCCTCGGAAGCCGGGCAGGCGGGAATCTGGCGGATTGCCAGGGTAGGCGTCGTGGGGCATGCGCTTGTCTCTCCGGGTGTTGTTGATCTTGGCTTGCACTGCAGGGCAGGCGCAGGCAGGATAGCAAGGCTGTACCAATGATTATGGGTACAGTTTCAACCAACAGTGCGACAACTGTACCCAGGACAATCGATTTGCATCGCAACAAGACAGGGCCGGCGAGCCCTGCCCGCAAGCCCCACGGAGACCCGCCATGACCGAGCCGCGCACCCTCACCAACACCCTGGTGCAACTGATCCGCCGGCAGATTGCCGATGGCCTGTATGCGCCCGGCAGCCGCTTGCCGTCGATACGCGAACTGGCGGCTCGCCATGGGTGTGCCAAGAACACCATCGTCAACGTCTTCGAGGAGTTGACCGCGCTGGGCGTGGCGGAGCCGCGCCGGGGCTCGGGCTTCTTCGTCTGCGCCACGCCTGCGCGTCCCAAGGAAGACGAGGAGGGCAGTCTCAGCCGCGCCATGGACGTGGTCTGGCTCATGCGCGAGCAGCTCAAGCATGACGCCAGCCACCTGCGCCTGGGCGACGGTTTCCCGCCGGTGGAATGGCTGCACGATGTGCGGCTGGACAAGTTCCACCAGAAGGTGGTGCGCACCGGCATTGGCGCATTGTTCGGCTATGGCAGTCGCTTCGGTTACCTGCCGCTGCGCCAGCACCTGGTCCACAAGCTGGCCCAGCACGGCATCGAGGCCGGCACCGGACAGATCGTGCTGACCCATGGCGCCAACCAGGCGCTCGATATCGTGATTCGCAACTTCATCCGTCCCGGTGACCGCGTGCTGGTCGACGAACCCGGCTACTACATGTTGTATGGCAAGCTCAAGCTGTCCGGCGCGCGCATCGTCGGTATTCCTCGCCTGGCCGATGGCCCCGACCTGGAGGTACTGGAACGTGAACTGAAGCTGCCCGGCAAGCCGCCGCTGTTCTTCACGCAGTCGCTGGCGCACAATCCCACGGCCTCCGATACCGCACCGCACAAGGCGCACCAGATCCTGCAACTGGCCGAGCGCTATGACGCCCTCATCGTCGAAAACGATGCCTTTGCCGACTTCAAGCCGGCCACCGCGTCCCGCATCGCCACGCTGGACCAGTTGCGGCGCACCCTCTATATCGGCAGCTTCTCGAAGTCGGTGTCGGCGGCCCTGCGGGTGGGCTTCATCGCCTGTCATCGCGACCTCGCCAGCGACCTGGCCGATATCAAGATGCTGGTCCACATGAGCAGCTCCGAATACTGCGAGCGCACCCTGGATGTGATCCTCTCCGACGGCCATTTCAGCCGCCACACGGCGCGCTTGCGCGACCGTCTCACCCAGGCCACCGAGCAGGCCCGCCACCAGCTTGAGCAGCTCGGCGCGGAACTGTTCTGCGCACCGCAGCAATCGATGTACCTGTGGGCCAGGTTCCCGGCCTTCGGCGATGCCAAGCTGCTGGCGCAGGCGCTCATGGAGCGCCGCATCGTGCTGGCACCGGGCAGCATCTTCCATGTCGATACCGAGCAGACGGTGCCCTGGTCGCGCTTCAATGTCGGTTTGCTGGCCGATCCGCGCTTCGCTACCGCCATGGCGGAAATACTTGCTGGATAGGCAGCCATTCCCGGGCGCTGAGCGGCTATTCGCACACTCTTTGACGCCAAACGGAAGTAAGCGGGCAATCGCCGTGTATTCCGCGTTTAGCTTGGTTGTCCGCGCATCGCCGTCCTGCCATAGTGTCACTATGTGTCAGCATTGCCTGGGACATGAAAAGAACAATCAAAGAACGTTAACGACAACAGGCGCGCTCCCTCGTTGGCGCCCTGATAGGGACAGGTCCACCATGAACATCTTCGGCAACATGAATATCGGCAAACGCCTGACCTTGGGCTTTGCGCTTATCCTGGCGTTTTCCGCCATCATCGCGGGCATCAGCCTGTGGCGCCTGGAGCAGGTGGCCAGTGCCACACGCGAAATGATGCGCGAGCCATTGAAAACCGAGCGCCTCATGGGCGACTGGTATACCAACCTGACCGCCGGTATTCGCCGCACCATCGCCATCGCCAAGAGCAGCGACAATTCTCTGGCGGCCTTCTTTGCCGAGGAAGCAGCGGCATCGACCAAGAGCTCCACCGAGTTCCAGAAGCAGGTCGAGACCCTGCTCAACAGCCCCGAAGAGCTGGCGCTGTTCCAGAAGATCGGTGAGCAGCGCAAGATCTATCTTTCCTCGCGCGACGCGATCACCAAGGCCAAGGCGGCCGGCAATGTCGAGGAGGCCATGAGCATCCTCGAGAAAACCTTCGTGCCCACGGCGGCGACTTATCAGCAACTGATGCGCCAGCTGGTCGACATGCAGCGCAAGGACATCGACGAGACTGCCCAGCGCATCGACGACATCGCGGCCCAGAGCCGCATCCTGATCCTGGCGCTGGAAGGCCTGGTCCTGCTGCTGGGCGTGGTACTGGCACGCTACCTGACGGTGGGCATCACCAAGCCGTTGCAGACGGCGGTGAGCGTGTCGCGCCAGGTGGCCGAAGGCGACCTGACGACCGATGTGCCGGTGAGCAGCAAGGATGAAACCGGCCAGTTGCTGCAGTCGCTCAAGGACATGAACAGCAGCCTGCGTGGCATTGTCAGCAATGTGCGCAGCGGTACCGATACCATCAGCACGGCATCTTCCGAGATTGCCGCCGGCAACCTGGACCTGTCCTCGCGTACCGAAGAACAGGCCAGCTCCCTGGAGGAGACTGCCTCGGCCATGGAAGAACTGATCTCCACCGTGCGCCAGAATGCCGACAACGCCCGCCAGGCCAGCCAGCTGGCCAATTCCGCCTCGGCGGTGGCCGAGCAGGGCGGCGGCGTGGTCAACCAGGTGGTCGATACCATGGGCGCCATCAACGACTCCTCGCGCAAGATCGTGGAAATCATCAGCGTCATCGACGGCATCGCCTTCCAGACCAATATCCTGGCCCTGAATGCGGCAGTGGAAGCGGCCCGCGCCGGCGAACAGGGACGTGGTTTCGCGGTGGTGGCCTCGGAGGTGCGTTCGCTGGCCCAGCGTTCGGCTTCGGCGGCCAAGGAGATCAAGGAACTGATCAATGATTCGGTGGAAAAGGTCGGCGATGGCAGCCGCCTGGTCCAGCAGGCCGGCAGCACCATGCAGGAAGTGGTCAGCAGCGTGCGCCGGGTGACCGATATCGTGGCCGAGATCAGCGCAGCCAGCACCGAGCAGACCAACGGCATCGAGCAGATCAACCTGGCCATCACCCAGATGGACCAGGTCACGCAACAGAATGCCGCACTGGTGGAACAAGCTGCGGCAGCGGCGGCCTCGATGCAGAACCAGGCCGACAGTCTCACGCGCCTGGTCAGCGTGTTCCGCCTCAATGCCGGGGATCAGGTCGTGCGGCGTGAAATCGACGTCACGCCGACCAGCCCTGAGCTGCCGCGCTGAGTGCGCCGGTACGCCCGCATGCGCTTGTGGCCGCTGACGCTGGTGCTGGCAAGCCTGTTCGGCAGTGTGGCCATCGCCGCACCTGACGAACAGCGGCTGGGCCGGGATGCCGGTTATCCGGTAGGCGCCAATCTGCAGCAGGCCTACCAGCCCACTTACCTGGTGGGCTCCTTCAGCGCCATGGACCGCATCGCGCCGTCCTGCACCCAGGCGCCTTCGACGCAGGTACTGGCCCTGCCCAAGGACGAGCCTCAGACCACGATCCGCTATCGCTTCGGCAATGGCGCGTTCACGCTGGACGACTACATGCAGCACCAGCGCGCCACGGCGGTGGTGGTGGTCAGGGATGGCCACATCGTGGCCGAGCGTTTCAACTACGGCCGCAGCGCCGAGATGCGCATGCTGTCCAATTCGATGGGCAAGACGGTGCTGGCGCTGGGCATCCTCAAGGCGCTGGAGGCCGGCAAGATTCGTTCGCTGGAGGATCGCGCCGAGGACTACGTGCCTGAGCTCAAGGGCTCGCTGTATGGCGGCACGCGCCTGCTGAACCTGTTGCGCATGGCCTCGGGTGCGCGCTTCGTGGAAGACTACAGCAGCAACGATGACCGGGTCGTCTTCAATCGGATCATGCACCGGCAGGGCACGCTGGCAGCCGTGAAAAACGTGCAAGAGCGCGCCGCGCCGGAAGGCGAACGCTTCAACTACAGCGGTGCCCAGAGTTCGGCCCTGGGCCTGGTCCTGGGCGCGGCGACCGGGCAGGACCTGTGCAGCTGGATCGGCGAGCAGATCTGGCAGCCCATGGGGGCCGAGGCGGCAGCCTCATGGTTGCTCAATCCGGTGGACCAGCAGCCTGTGGCCCAGGGCGGCTTCAATGCCACGGTCCATGACTATGCCCGGCTGGGCATGCTGCTGGCCAACGACGGCCAGATCAATGGACAACAGATCATCAGCCGCGAACACCTGCTGGACATGACCGAGGCCACGCGCCAGCCGCCGGCCTTCCGGCCCGGCACCATGCAGGCCAGCCATGGCAACACCTATTATGGCTATGGCTACCAGGTCTGGCTGATGCCGGGCAGCCATCGGCGCTTTGTCTTGCTGGGCATTTATGGCCAGGCGATCTTCGTCGATCCCGAGCTGAAGCTGGTGATGGTGCATACCGCCGTGGGCCAGGACGCCGCCGGGGATGCCAGCGGCGCCCACCTGGGCCAGGAGCGCGATGCCCTGTGGCGCGGCGTGGTGGCGACCTACGGCAACTGGTGAGCCGGCGTGCCGGTAGTGCCTGCCGGACTGAAATCCACTTCGAAGATGGCGCCCTGCTGCCCGTTGGCGGCACGCAGGGTCCAGCCGTGCGCGCGGGCGATCTCGGCGCAGATGGCCAGGCCCAGGCCGGCACCTTCGTCGCGCCGATGCGGGCCACGCCAGAAACGTTCAAACAGGTGCGGCATGGCGTCGGCGGGAATGCCCGGTCCCTGGTCGCGTACCGACAGCTTCCGGTGGTCTGCCTCGGCGATCACGACCCTGCCCGGCGGGCTGTGGTGCAGGGCGTTTTCCAGCAGGTTCTTGCAGAGCACGCCCAGGGCACCGGCATCGGCATGGATGGGCGTGGCGTGGGGCGTGTCGGTATCGGGTAGCTGCAATTGCACCTCGCGCTGGCGCGCCAGCCGCTCCAGTTGCGCGCCGGCCTGCGCCAGTGCTGCATGGGGCAGCGTCTCCTGCATGGCATAGTTGTGGCGTTCGCTGGCTTCGGCCAGGGTCAGCAGTTGCTGTACCTGCCGCGCCATGCGGTCGATATCCTGCAGCAGCGTGGCGCGGTCACCGGCTTCACCCAGTTCGACCTGGCCACGCATCAGGGCCAGCGGGGTCTTGAGTTCGTGGGCAGCGGTGGCGAGGAAGTCGCGCTGCTGCCGGTAGCCTTGCTCCAGCCGGTCCAATGCCAGGTTGACCGAATGGAACAGGGGCGTGAGTTCGCTGGGCACGCCTTGCAGGGACAGGCGTGCCGACAGGTTGTCGATATCGATGGTGGCCGCCGCCGAGGCGGCGCGGCGCAAGGGCTTGAGCAGGTGGTGCAGGCTCACTGCCACCACCAGTGAAAAGAGCAGGGTGCCGACAATGGTGCCGATGATGACCAGCCAGGTCAGGCGCTGGCTCTTGTCATCCAGCACGATCTGCAGCAAGCGTTCGCTGCGCATGACTTGTACGTAGAAGGGCTGGCCGCCATGTTCGAAGCGACGGGTCAGCACTTGCAGGGTGCGCTCGCCGGCGCGGAGGGTCAGGCGTTCGCGCCCGGCCGCAAAGACATCGCCGGGCGCTGCGTAGGGCAGGGTGGCGCCATCGGAGGCCAGCAGCACCCGGCCCTGGGCATCGAGCACGCGGTAGACGCTGTCCTCCTTGAGGATGTCATAGGCGGCGGCTTCCTTGTCGTTGGTCTTGAGCTTGACCGGGCGGCCGGCGGCGTCGAAGCGCAGGCCGTCGATCACGGTGCTGGCATTGTGCTTCAGCGAGAGATCGGTCAGCAGGTCCGGTCCCCAGCGCAGTAGCAGTGCCATCCCGCCGATGACGATGGCGCTGACCAGGACCAGGATCAGGGCGGTGAAGGCTTGCAGGTGCAGCGACAGGCTGCGGTTGCATAGCGACCTGGTGCGGGTGGCGGATGCGTCAGCCTGGCGCATGGGCATCCTTGAGAGCGTAGCCGAGGCCGCGCAGGTTGATGATCTGCAGGCGCGAATCGATGCCGGTGAGCTTGCGGCGCAGGCGATGCAATGCCACATCCAGTGCGTTGGGCGTGACCGGTTCGCCGATGCCCCAGGCGGCGGCCTCCAGCGCGGTGCGGCGCGCCGTGGCCCCGGCGGCGCGGACCAGCACCAGCATCAATTGCAATTCAGCCGGCGACAGCGAGATCGATTCCTCGCCGCAGGCCAGGCGGCTTTCCACCGGATCGATGCGCAGGTCGCCATGCTGCGGGGCCAGGCTTTGCTGCTGCGGGGCGCGCCGCATCAGGGCGCGGACCCGGGCCACCAGTTCCTCCATCGAGAAGGGCTTGGGCAGGTAGTCGTCGGCCCCGGCTTCCAGGCCATCGATGCGGTCATGCAGGGCATCGCGGGCGGTCAGCATCAGGCAGGGTGTATCGATGCGGCGCGCGCGCAATTGCCGCACCAGTTGCAGGCCATCGCCGTCGGGCAGGTTGCGGTCCAGCACCAGCGCCGGGTAGCGAATCTGTTCCAGGCCGATGGCGGCCTGGGACAGGCTGCCGTAGACGTCGGTCTCGATGCCGGCGCCCGCCAGCGCCCGGCTGACCAGCGCGGCCATGCGTTCATGGTCTTCCAGCAGGGCGATGCGATTCATCATGAAGCCGTGGGTTCCATCAGAAGTGGTAGAGGTAGCCGGCGCGGACTGCGGCGGCGCTGCTGCGATCGACCAGCGGGCTATCGGTGATGCCGCTGCCGAAGCGGGTCACGCGCAGATCGAGGAACAGCGACTGCGAGGATGTCATCTGCAAGTCGGTGCGCAGGCCGCCCACCAGGTTGGCGGTCGAGCTGCCCTGGTAGAAGGCGCGGCCGGCTCGGACCTCGTTGCTGCGCACGCCGAAGTAGTAATCCACATAGTCGCTGCTCATCCAGTTCACTCCCAGGTAGGGGACCAGCGTGAAGCGGCCGCTCTTGAAACGATGCTCTCCACGCAGCTTGACGGTCTGTCCATGGCTGTTGCCGGAGGCGTCGGCCAGCCATTCCAGGGACAGGTCGGCATACGGGTTGCGCCACTGGGCAGCCCCGCCCAGCCAGAAGCTGCCCTTGCGTTTTTCCATGCCGTTCAGGATGGGGGCGTCGCTGTCTTTGTAGCCGTCGTCGCTATACTGCGCCCGCAGCGAAAAGCCCACCGGTCCGACCGCGCCCAGTTTCAGGTCGGCCGTGGTGCCGAACAAACGGAACCGGGGGCCATTGTACATAAGCGACGGCAGCACCCGGGTACGGTTGCCGTAGCCGGTATAGGGACTGCGTTCCACGCCCACGCCGGCGCCCAGCGCCCATTGACTGCCGCCGCTCTCGGCGGCGGGCTCGGTGGCGGCGGATTGCTGGCCGTGGGCCAGCAGGGGCAACATCAGTAGCGCGGCGCAGGCCAGGGGCAGGCGCGGAGAAAAGCGGATCGGCATGTGTACTCCAGGGGAGGGGATAAAGAAGTAAAGGGGGATGAGACGCCGGTATCATCCCTTAGGCAGTCTTACCGCATCCTTACCTGGCGCTACGGGTAGCGGTTAGCGCCGCATTGCCTTCAGGGCCGCTTGGTAGCCCCACCAGCTGGCCTCCTCGAACAGGGAGAAGCCCGAAAGATCGCTATGGGCGAAAAGGATCTTGCCATCGGCCTCGCGCAGGCATCGTATGCCGGCATTGCTACGCCGGCCGGGAGTGGGAATGGCCATGGCGTGAGCGCGCAAGGTGATATCCACGCGCTCGACATCAGCATCGAAGCCACGTCCGTAGGCGACCCGCAGGTCGGCCAGTGCCAGGTCCAGCAACTGTTGCGGGGTGGCCTGTTCCATCCAGCGTCTGGCGTCCAGCGGCCGCAGGTGGCTCAGAGCGACATAGCTGGTCAATACCGTCTGGGTGGGCGGACGTTGTCGTATGTCCTGGTGTGTGGAGACCACATAGCCAAGGCCCGGTTCGCGGTACACCACGTTATCCCAGGACAGCGGGGCCTCGGGACGTTCCGTCGGAAACCGTCTGAGCAGACAGTTGGCGACCAGCCATGGCGCACGCGCCGCCAGGTCGGTAGCCGGCGTGAAGCCCAGTGTCCGGATCGAAGGGATGACCCGCGCAGCAACATACAAGGGCATGGCGCAGACCGCCTTGCGCGCAAGCAACCGCATACAGGTCGGTACTCCCTTCCGGATGATCACGCACAAGGCCTCGATCCCCTGCGCGGTCTGCTCCAGGCGCAGCACGGTGCCGGCGCGGCGTCGCTGGCCGAGCTTGCGCGCCAGGCCGGTCGCCAGCGTCTGCAAGCCGCCCGGCCAGGTCAGCCATGCGCCACTGCCGGCGTTGCTGGCCTGGCCGATGCGGCTGCAAAAGTAATGCAGGCCGGCCCAGGCGGAGACCTGGTCGTAACGCGAACCGTAGTCGTCCCGACAGCCATAGTTGGCCAGCCAGTGCAGGGCCGGCGACGCATATCCCTCCTGATCCAGCCACTGTTTCATGGTCATGCGATCCAGGGCCTGCCATCGAGGCTCCTCCGAGGCCAGCACCGACGGCAGCATGAAAGGCCGCCGACCCTGGGCGTCGCGGTGTTGGCGCAGGCGCTCCATCTGCGCATTGAATCGCTCCAGTTGCGCCTGTTCCGCGGCTTGTAGGGGCGGTAACAGGCCTTCGTACCAGTGGCCGTTGACCAGCAGGCGTTCTTCTGGCGCATGCAGCAGGAATCGTTCATCGTAATAGGGGCGCTCGGCCTGAGCATCGTGCAGGATGATGCCGAGGTCGGCCAGGATTTCGCGTACATGCATGCATTCCTGCGATGGCAAGGGCAGGTAGTGCGCGCCGGTGGGACAGCCATACTCACCAAGGCGCGCGCCGGCGGCATTGCCGTCGGCCTCGGGGCCATTGATGAGAAGGAACTCGTGATGCCCCGAGCGTTCCAGCTTCCATGCTGCCGTCAGACCGGCGATGCCGGAGCCGAGAATGGCTACATCGGTCTCTAGCGTCTGCGTGACCGGCGGCAATCGATCGGGGTGCTTTGTCCGGTCGCGCAGGAAATGACCTTCCTCACGCCCGGGCGCATGTATCCAGGGCTGTATTTCGCGCCACTTCCCCAGCGTGCCACCTATGCCGGCCGTCACACCTGCTACGCCTGCCGCCCGCAGAAAGCTGCGCCGCTTCATCAGCGCACCACCCGATGCCAGTCCTGCTCGAAATAACGTACCAGCGACTGCGTGTTGAGACGGTTCGGTTCCATCTCAAGACGTTGCATGTCCGGTGGGAAACGGAACATCTCGGCGGTGGTCTGCGCATTCAGGTAGCGCATTGGGGCAGCGTAGGAAGTCGGTGGCGAATAGTCGCGTTGAATCGAGGCAAGGATGAATCCCCATTCGCCGAACGAAGGAACGTAGAGATGATAGGGGTAGGTCTTCCAGCCGGCCTCGCGCAAGGTGGCGTCGATGGACCAGTAGGCGTGCGGCGCGAAGTAAGGCGACGTCGCCTGCACCACGATCAGGCCGTTGGCCGACACATGTTTTTTGAGCAGGCTGTAGAAGGGGACGGAAAACAGTTTGCCCAGCGCAAAGCTGGAGGGGTCGGGGAAGTCGGCGATGACAAGATCGAACGTGCGAGCATTGTCTTGCAGCCAGATGGCTGCATCGGTGTTGATGACCTGCACCCTGGGATCGGATAGTGCGCCCTGGTTCAGGGCGACCAGTTCGGGGCGACGTCGGAATGCCAGGGTCATCGCCGGATCGAGGTCAACTAGTGTCACATGGCGCACATGGGGATAGCGCAGGATCTCCCGCAGAGCCAACCCGTCACCGCCCCCCAGCACCAAAACGGATTGCGCCCATGGCAGCGCGGCCAGCGCAGGATGCACCAGCGCCTCGTGGTATCGGTATTCGTCACGCGAGGAGAATTGCAGGTTGCCATTGATGTAGAGTCGCAGATCATCTTTCCAGCGCGTGACCACCAGGCGCTGATAGGGTGTGCTGGTGGAGTAGATCACTTCATCGCCGTACATTCCCTGTTCGCCCCATCGCACCAGACGGTCCGAGGCCGCGAAACCGGTGCCCAGCACGAACAGCACCAGACAGGCCCGTAGCAACAGGCGGTGCATCTGCCGCAGTTCGGCGCGGAATACGTGGATGGTCCACAGACCCACGGCCACATTGCTCATGCCAAACAGGAAACCGGTACGGGTCAGTCCCAACTGCGGGGCCAACACCAACGGGAACAGCAGCGACACGGCCAGCGCGCCCAGGTAGTCGAAGCTCAACACCGTACTGACCAGTTCGCGAAAGACGGTCTGGCGGCCATGGAGCAGGCGCATCACCAGTGGCACCTCCATGCCGACCAGCACGCCGATCAGGAATACTACCGTGTAGAGCAATACGCGAAACGGTGCGGCCGACCACGAAAAACAGAGGAACAACAGTGCCGCCGACATCCCGCCGATCAGGCCCACCATGATTTCGATGTCGATAAAGCGTGCCAGGACGTCTTCGTCGCGGATGTATTTGGAAAAGTGCGCGCCCACACCCATGGCGAAAAGATAGCTGCCGATGATGGTGGAAAATTGCAGCACCGAGTCCCCGAGCAGGTAGCTGGACAGCGCGCCGGCGATCAGTTCGTAAGCCAAACCACACGAAGCTACAACGAAGATCGACAACACAAGAATTCTGTTGGTCATGTCATTTTCTTTGACTTAAGATGCGCGCTTTCCATGACCACCAGCGAGGCCAGACTTGCCGCCCATCCTCAACTACGTGATCCATCTGTTGCTGGCCGCCGTATTGCTGGCGGTGTTTTTCAAGGTCTATACCTGGGTCACGCCCTACGATGAAGTCGAGCTGATCCGCCGAGGCAACCGGGCCGCTGCCATGTCGCTCGGTGGCGCCATGGGCGGCTTCTCGCTCACGGTCGCATCCTCGTTGCTGCATACCGGTGGCTACCGGGAGTTCTTCGGCTGGGCCGCCGGCGCCTTGATGGTGCAGTTGCTGGCATATCTGGTGACCACACGCGGACTGCGCATCTCACGCGAGCACATCGAATCCGACAATGCAGCCTTCGGTGGCCTGATGGGATGCATTGCCCTGTGTATTGGTGCCATCAATGCCGCCTGCATTTCCTGAGGCGCGAAATGCTACTTCAGGAAAACATCTGATGAATTCTTTTGCTTCATCCAGAGGCGTTTTATCGACTTTATGAGAGCGCTCACTGTCCGGTCGTGATGAGGGGCCGGATGGGACGCTGATCGACATTTCCTTATGCAGACAAAACTCTGCCCGACATGCGGGACATCCCTTCAATTCCAGCACCTCGCTTCGGTGATGGCCGTGTGTGGTCATTGCCGTACCCTGATCCATAGACATCGTCGGGCCACCGAAAAAGGGGGCATGCCGCCCGCGCAGTGTGGCCCCGGCGTGCTCCGTCTTGGCGCCATCGGCGACTTCGAGGGCCAGCCGATGGACGTCGTAGGCCATTTGCAATGGGATACAGATGGCGCATTGTGGAATCAATGGTTTTTGCGAAGGGGGAATGACCGGTGCCAGTGGTGCCTCAGCCACCGCAATGGCCAGTATGCGTTGACTCGCGAGGTGGAGCATGCGCAGCGCCTGCTTCCTTTTGCCCATCTCGGTCATCAGTCCGAGGTCGAAGTGTTCGATGGCAAGTACGCGGTCGGCGATCTGCGTAGCATCAGATGTGTCGGTGGCGAAGGTGAATGGTCCCAACCGCAATACGGGGGGCGACACGCGAGAATGGCGGAGTTGCGGGCCGGCGACCAGGTGGCCATCGTGGAGTACTCGTCGGGCCGCAAGCCGTCACTGTACCGAGGCAAGCGGCTTTCCGCCCAGCAGGTCGAGGCGTGGCTCGGAGAAGATGCAGTCCGTCCCACGGAGATCGCTCGCGAGCTCGTAGGCTCGGCAGAGTCGGCAGGTGACAGTGAAGAGCAGCTTGGAACGCTTGCTTTCGCTCACTGCATAGTCGTGTGTTATCTGATCTTGCTTGGCTTCTTCATCGCCAGGGACGATTTCGTCTGGCATTTCGGTCAGGCGGTAGGCTTCGTACTTACCCTGGTCATGTTGTACGTTCCTGCGTACGCATTGAGTGAACGGAAGGCGCTGCACCAAGGGTATGCGATGTATGCGATCGTTGTCATGATCGTTGCGCTCTTCTACCACCAGGGGGATGAAGAAAGCTACGAGCGCAGCCATTCAGGCGGCAGTACCTGGTCTTCGCGCAGCAGCGGCGTATGGGGCGGTGCCGGGGGGCATAAGTGAGGGCGATGGTGTGTCCCGCGCAAGGTCGCCATCTGCTGGCCGATCTCGATGGCGTGGCGGCAGCGCGGCTGACCCGGCCCGCGCTGGTCGAAGCCCTGCTGCGGGAGGCCGCTGCCGCCGCCGGAGCGACGGTGCTGCAGGCACATTTCCATCACTTCGGGCCGGGGCAGGGCGTGACCGGGGTACTGCTGTTGGCCGAATCCCATTTGTCCATCCATACCTGGCCCGAGCAACAGTTTGCCGCCCTCGATATCTTCCTGTGCGGTGCAGCGCAGGTGGAGCGTGCGCTGGAGGTGATCGTCTCCGGCCTGCAACCCCGGCAGGTCGGGCGGCAACTGCTGGAGCGTCGCGCTCGCCAGGCCTGAGGCGGCTTCAGGTCGCCTGTTTCCAGTAATCCGGCTGCGCATACGCATGCCGCAGGAAATCCACGAAAGCGCGGATACGCAAGGGCAGGTGGCGCCGCTGTGCGAACACGGCATAGATCGACGGCGCTGGCGCGGCGAACTTGTCCAGCACCGTGACCAGTTCGCCCGCTTCGATGGCCGCGCCTACCTCCCACATGGAGCGCCAGGCCAGGCCGCGCCCGGACAAGGCCCAGTTGTGCAGCACCTCGCCGTCGTTGCAGACCATGTTGCCGCCCACCTTGTAGACGCTGACCTTGCCGGACTGCTTGAGCGTCCAGCCGCGCTGGCTACCTTCGCTGCTCATGGCCAGGCAGTTGTGGCGCACCAGGTCGTCGGGGACGAGCGGCGTGCCGTGGCGGCGCAGGTAGGAGGGGGCGGCGACGATGACACGGTGGTTCTCGGCCAGCTTGATGCTCACCAGGTTGGAGTCGGTCAGGGTGGCGATACGGATGGCCACGTCGATGCCTTCGCCGATGACGTCGGCGATGCGGTCGTTCAGGTTCAGGGTCAGGGTGACGTCGCGGTGCTCGGCCAGGAAGGAGGGCACCAGCGGCGCCACGTGCTGCCGGCCAAAGCCGGCCGGGGCCGAGATCAGCAGTTCGCCGCTGGCGCGGGCGCTGCGCTCGGAGACCGCCGATTCGGCATCCTCCAGGTCGGCCAGGATGCGCTGGCAGTCTTCCAGGAAGGCTGCGCCTTCGTTGGTGAGCATGATCTTGCGCGTGGTTCTCTGCAGCAACTTCACGCCCAGGCGCTCTTCCAGGGCATCGAGACGGCGTCCTATCATGGCCGGGGCAATGCCCTCGGCGCGGGCCGCAGCCGACAGGCTGCCGCGCGCCACCACCTCGGCGAAGGTGGAAATCTGCTTGAACTGGTCCATGACGGCCTCCTAGAATCCGTTGCAAAGCCGCGCCGGGACTGGCGTGACCGCGCCCGTGATTATCTCTTCACTTGTGACTAAAACGCAAAGATAAATTGATAAAACGTTAGACTCATATGGATTTTGTTTAAATATACTGCGTACATAAAGTGTGTGATGCGACGCAAAAAGTGTACGCGTCTCAGGCACAATCATGAAAACAAGATCAATCCAAGATCAATCAGTCCATCTTTTCTTTTTGAGGAGTCCAGCATGACGCAACTGAAGCTGCCTACCGGCATGGAAATCTCCGGCGAGATCAAGCCGGGTTACGAGAACGTTCTGACCTTTGACGCCCTGTCGCTGGTCGCCAAGCTCTCGCGCGCCTTCGAAGGCCGTCGCCAGGAGTTGCTGGCCGCGCGCGTGGAGCGCGTCAAGCGCCTGGATGCCGGTGAGCGTCCCGACTTCCTGAAGGAAACCGAGTCGGTGCGTACCGGCGACTGGAAGATCGCCCCGATCCCGGAAGCACTGAAGTGCCGCCGCGTCGAAATCACCGGCCCGGTCGAGCGCAAGATGGTCATCAACGCCTTCAACTCGGGCGCCGACAGCTACATGACCGACTTCGAGGATTCCAACTCGCCGGTATGGGATAACCAGATCAGCGGCCAGATCAACCTGTCCGACGCGATCCGTCGCACCATCTCGCTGGAATCCAACGGCAAGAGCTACAAGCTCAACGACAAGATCGCCACCCTGGTGGTGCGCCCGCGCGGCTGGCACCTGGACGAGAAGCACGTCACCCTGGATGGCAAGCGCATCTCCGGCGGTATCTTCGACTTCGCCCTGTTCCTGTTCCACAATGCCAAGGAACAGCTGGCCCGTGGCGCCGGTCCGTACTTCTACCTGCCCAAGATGGAGTCGCACCTGGAAGCGCGCCTGTGGAACGACATCTTCGTGATGGCGCAGAACGAGATCGGCCTGCCGCAAGGTACCATCAAGGCCACCGTGCTGATCGAGACCATCACCGCCGCCTTCGAGATGGAAGAAATCCTGTATGAGCTGCGCGAGCACAGCGCCGGCCTGAACGCCGGTCGTTGGGACTACATCTTCTCCTGCATCAAGAAGTTCAAGAACGACAAGGACTTCTGCCTGGCCGACCGCGCCAAGGTCACCATGACCGCGCCCTTCATGCGCGCCTATGCGCTGCTGCTGCTGAAGACCTGCCACAAGCGCGGTGCCCCGGCCATCGGCGGCATGAGCGCGCTGATCCCGATCAAGAACGATCCGGAAAAGAACGCCATCGCCATGCAGGGCATCATCAACGACAAGCGTCGTGATGCCACCGATGGCTACGACGGCGGCTGGGTCGCTCACCCGGGCCTGGTCGAGGCCTCCATGAAGGAATTCGTGGACGTGCTGGGCGACAAGCCCAACCAGTTCGAGAAGCAGCGTCCGGACGTGGAGGTGAAGGCGGCCGACCTGCTGAACTTCCAGCCGGAAACCCCGATCACCGAGGCCGGCCTGCGCTACAACATCAACGTCGGCATCCACTACCTGGGTGCCTGGCTGGCCGGCAACGGTTGCGTCCCCATCCACAACCTGATGGAAGATGCGGCGACCGCCGAGATCAGCCGTGCGCAGGTGTGGCAGTGGATCCGCAGCGCCAAGGGCAAGCTGGAAGATGGCCGCAAGGTCACGGCCGACATGGTTCGTGCGATGATCCCGGAAGAGCTGGCCAAGGTGAAGCAAGTGGCAGGCGATGGCCCGACCTACGACCGAGCTGCCAAGATCTTCGAGGAGATGTCCACCTCCGAGCAGTTCGCCGAGTTCCTGACGCTGCCGCTGTACGAAGAAATCTGATTCAGATCCGCTTCAGTCCCAATGAGGATCCCCGCCACTCGCAAGAGGGCGGGGATTTTTTTGATGTCCATGTCTTCCTCGGACAAAAGCGACAGGCGAAAAAAATCCCCGACAAGTCGGGGATTTTTTTTAGCTTGAAAAGCTTAAGCAGCCGGAACGATGTTCGAAGCTTGCTTGCCCTTCGGGCCGGTGGTCACTTCGAAGGAAACGCGTTGGTTTTCCTTCAGGGACTTGAAGCCATTCGATTGAATAGCCGAGAAGTGAGCGAACAGATCTTCGCCACCTTCATCGGGAGTGATGAAACCAAAACCCTTTGCATCGTTGAACCACTTGACGGTACCAGTTGCCATTACGGACTCCTAAATTTAATTGATTGGGGCTTGAACCCGGCTCTTTATCGTTACTCGGGAGGAATGACAGCGAATACCGCACTACCAGCTCGAATCCTAACGACGCAACGATTATACTCATTAAATTGAGAATGCAAGCTATTTTCGGCACGAAACTTCAATTTAAATATTCAATGGCTTTTTCCGGTGCTTTAGATTTCGCTTGGTGCCGGGAAATGGTGCGCCGAATGATCGTCAATCCCTTGTCTGGTGCGGCTTCTGGCGTGTCCGGCATTGTCCTACGCAAACACCTCCGAGAGCCTCCTCCGCGTTAATTTTCTTCATCTGCGCGGTAGATCAGGACGACAGCCTCGGCAGCAATGCCTTCTTCGCGGCCTAAATAGCCCATTTTTTCGTTGGTTTTCGCCTTGATGTTCACTTGATCGCGAGAAATTTCCAGATCATCAGCGACGTGGCCGACCATGGAGGGGATATGCGGCGCCATCTTGGGGGCCTGGGCAATGATGGTGGCATCCACGTTGCCGACCCGGTAGCCGGCCGCCTGCAGGCGCTTGCCGGCCTCCCGCAGCAGCACGCGCGAATCGGCGCCCTTGAATTGCGGATCGGTATCGGGGAAGTGGCGGCCGATGTCGCCCAGCGCGGCGGCGCCGAAGAGGGCGTCGGTGATGGCATGCAGCAGGGCATCGGCGTCGGAATGGCCGAGCAGGCCCTTCTTGTGCGGGATCTCGACGCCGCCCAGGATCAGCGGACGTCCTTCGACCAGGGCGTGGCAGTCGTAACCCTGGCCGATGCGGAAGGGAATGGGGTGACTCATGGGTGTTGACCTTTCAGGAAGAATTCGGCCAGCGCGGCGTCCTGCGCCAGCGTGACCTTGAGATTGCGGGGGCTGCCCTCGACCAGGCGCGGGCGCAGGCCCAGCATTTCGATGGCGCTGGCGTCGTCGGTGATGGCGCCCAGCCGGCCTTGCTCCTGCGCCTGCTGCAGCGCCTGCCGCAGCAAGGCGTAGCGGAACATCTGCGGCGTCTGCGCGGCCCACAGGCCGGCGCGCGGGACTGTCTCCAGCGAGCGGCCGTCGTCATCGGCACGCTTGAGGGTGTCGACCACCGGCAGGGCCAGCAGGCCGCCGACGGCGTCGTTGCTCAATGCATCGAGCAGGCGGTCGATCAGCGCAGCGTCCAGCCCGGGACGGGCGGCGTCGTGTACCAGCACCCAGTCGCTGCCGTCGGTACGGTCGGCGATGGCGGTGAGACCATTGAAGACGCTGTCCTGCCGGGTCGGCCCCCCCACGCGCAGGATGCTGGCCCGTTGCAGCAGGACCGGGGTGAGCAGTTCATCGATCCAGCCATCCTCGGGGCTGACCACGATGAAGGTATGGGCGATGCGGGGATGGGCGGCAAAGGTCTCCAGTGCGTGATGCAGCATGGGTTTGCCGGCCAGGGTCATGTATTGCTTGGGGATGCGGGTCCCCATGCGGGCGCCCACGCCGGCGGCCGGGATCAGGGCGTAGTGGCGGAAGGGGGCGGCG
>QFZN01007252.1_pt1 | contig 62676 bp, 60 predicted proteins | sample 1740101 | NCBI WGS metagenome assembly QFZN01 (sample SAMN09210849, study PRJNA391713) | Ciliate metagenome, whole genome shotgun sequencing project. | isolation source: combination of 50 Heterometopus sp. ciliate cells from an enrichment culture... | host: Heterometopus sp. ...
AATCCGGGAAGCCGCTGCTGTGCTCGAAGAGCTGGCGAAGCGCCGGGACCAGGTCATGGTTGGTCCCGGCCAGGGGCAGGTGGGCGGACAGGCCCGGGAAAGCGCCGCCATCACGCAGGACTGCAATTGCCGCAGCGTCGACAGCAGTGGCTGGATCAGCCTGCCGCTGTCGCTGCCGGAAACCCAGCTAGTCGATATCGCCACGCTCATCGTCGATCCCTACGACGAACCGACCTTCACCGAATACCATCCCGACGGCACCCGCTATGCCTCGCCTGAGGCGCCCGTCGCACCCGCCTGGTATCCCTACAACCGCTGCAACATCGCCCGCTGCCAGCAATGCGGACGCCACCTGCTGCGCTACATGGAGGCCGGCGGCTATTTCGTCGACCGCCGCATCCGCGCGCTGGAGCGACCGGAGCTGGTGGTGGACGCCGCCTGAGAACGCAGCGGATCAGCCGCGACTGAGGCGGCTGGCCATCAGGATCTGATACAGCGTATCGGCCGGGCGCGACAGCCGTCGCGCCGTCAATGCCACATATTCCACATCGGGCAGGCGCGGCAGCGCCGCATGATTGAGCGGCGGCACCAGGTCACGCGAGCCCAGGTGCTGCGGCAGGGCCGCCAGGCCCAGGCCGCCGCGCGCCGCCGCCATGCAGCCGGCATGGCTGCCGCTGGTGCAGACGATGCGCCAGTGATGGCCGGACTTGCCCAGTGCCTGCAAGGTGGCTGCGCGAGTGATGCTGGGTTCGGGCAGGAGGATCAGCGGCAGTGGCGCGGACAAGTCGACCAGGGTGTCAGGACGGGTGAGCCACTGCATCGGGGTCGAGAACATGCTGTGCCCGCGCGCCTCGCCGGCGCGTCGCTTGCCGACCAGCAGGTCCAGCTTGCCCTGGTCCAGCGAGGCATAGAGTTCATTGGTGAGGCCGATGGTGATCTCCAGCTCCACTTCAGGGTGCTGGCTGCGAAAGGCCGCCAGCATGTCCGGCAGCGGCCCCATGGCGAGGTCGTCGGAGGTGCCGAAACGCACCCGCCCGCGCAGGCGCGGTGCGCTGAACTGGGCCTCGGCGCGCGCATGCGCCTGCAGGATCAGGCGCGCATGCACCAGCAGGCTCTCGCCATCGGCAGTCAGCGCCAATGAATGGGTATCGCGCACGAACAGGCGCCGCCCCAGGCTCTCTTCAAGCCGGCGGATGTGGTCGCTGACGCTGGATTGCGTCAGGCCGAGCTGGCGCCCGGCCTCGGTGAAACTGGTCGAAGCGGCGGCGGTGGTGAAGGTCTGCAGCCAGACAGGATTGAGCATGCCGCCATTATCATCGGATTTTCCGATGGCAGTCAACGCGATCAAAGGGGTTCCCGATGGCCGTGGCTTTTCCTATCATCTGGACAAAGCCCTCCTCCATCCTTCATCGTCTCCATTGCTGATCATGAACCGCTTCCTTCCCGACCGTTTCACCCAGTTGCTCATCGGCACCGTGCTGCTGGCCACCCTGTTCCCGGCCACCGGGGCTTTCGAACAATGCATGCACGTGGCCAGCAACGTGGCCATTTCGCTGCTGTTCTTCCTGCACGGCGCCAAGCTCTCGCGCGAGGCGGCGCTGTCAGGCCTGAAGCAGCCCCGGCTGCACCTGCTGACGCTGGGCTCGACCTTCATCCTGTTCCCGCTGCTGGGCCTGGCCCTGAAGAGTGCCGCGCCCGGCCTGCTGACGCCGCAATTGTGGATGGGCGTGCTGTTCGTCTGTACGCTCTCCTCCACCGTGCAATCCTCGATCGGCTTCACTTCGATTGCGCGCGGCAACGTGCCGGCGGCCATCTGCGGCGCCACCGCCTCCAACCTGCTGGGCATCCTGATCACGCCGCTCCTGGTCACCCTGCTGCTGCATCGTCACCACGAGGGCAATGGCCTGTCGCAGGTGCTGAGCATCCTGCTGCAACTGCTGCTGCCCTTCGTGCTGGGCAACGTGCTGCGTCCCTGGATCGGCGCCTGGATCAATCGCCACAAGGTGATCGTCAACGTGGTCGATCGCGGCGGTATCCTGCTCTCGGTCTATGCCGCCTTCAGCGCCGCCGTCGCACAGGGCATCTGGCACCTGTTCCCGCCGGCCCAGCTGGCCGTGCTGGTGCTGGTCAATGCCGTGCTGCTGGGTGCGGTGCTGCTCATCACCACCTATGGCGCCAGGGCGCTGAAGATGCCGCTGGGCGACGAGATCGTGCTGGTGTTCTGCGGCTCCAAGAAGTCGCTGGCCTCCGGCATCCCCATCGCCTCGGTGTTGTTTGCCGGCAGCGGCGCGGCCGTGGTGCTGCTGCCCATCATGCTGTTCCACCAGATGCAGCTGATGCTGTGCGCGGTGCTGGCGCGCCGTTATGCCGCCCGCCAGCACCCTACCGACGCCCAGCCGCAGCAGCAGGGTGCGGCGCTGGCCTCGGGACGCTGAAGCGCGGCGCTTCTTTTTCTCCTGGCGCGAGGGCTACTGACACCACGTTGTCAGTAGCCCTCGCGCATGATGCCGTCCATGCCACAGGGCATGCACCCTCCATCAACCCGAGAAAAAGGAAGAACACCATGCAAACCCAAGTCAACTGGTTCGAGATCGCCACCAAGGACCTGCAACGTGCCACCCGCTTCTACGAAAACGTCTTCGCCACCACGCTGCGCCAGGAGACCGTCTCCGAAGGCATGCCGCTGGCCATCTTCATGCGCGACAATGGCCAGTCCTCCGGCTGCCTGACCGGCGGTGACTGGATCGAGCCCTCGACGCAAGGCACCCTGGTCTACCTCGATGCAGGCCCCTCCATCCAGGCCGTGCTAGACCGGGTCGCAGCGGCCGGAGGCAAGATCGCCATGGAGCGCACCCAGCTGCCCAAGGAGATCGGCTACATCGCCCAGTTCATCGATACCGAAGGCAATCGCGTGGCACTGCATGCGATGAACTGACATCGTACCCATCCAGCGGCGGCGGCCATGCATTGCACAGCAGCATCAACGCCTGTGGCGGCCCCGCCGCATGCATGCCAGAATGGCGCGCATCTTTTCCCTGCCCAGCTGCCATGCGTCGAGCCGACCGCCTGTTCCAGATCACCCAGTACCTGCGCGGACGCCGCCTCACCACTGCGCGCCAGCTGGCCCAGTGGCTGGCGGTGTCCGAGCGCACGGTCTACCGGGATATCCGCGACCTGTCGCTCTCGGGCGTGCCGGTCGATGGCGAGGCCGGCGTGGGCTATCGCATCAAACCGGGTTTCGACCTGCCGCCGCTGATGTTCAATGCCGATGAAATCGACGCCCTGGTGATCGGCATGCGCATGGTGCAGGCCTGGGGCGGCCCGCAGCTGGGCGCCTCGGCGGCATCGGCATTGGCCAAGGTGGTGCTGGCACTGCCCAAGGAAAAGCGCGATTTCGTCGAAGCCACGCCGCTGTTTGCGCCCGCCTTCGAGGATGACAACGGACAGGGCGAACGACTGGAAGCCATCCGCCAGGCTATCGGCAGCCGCCACAAGCTGCGGCTGGACTACTGCGACGCCCAGCAGCGCAGCACCCGACGCGTGGTCTGGCCGCTGGCGCTGGCCTTCTTCGGCGGCACCTGGATGGTGGCCGCCTGGTGCGAAACACGCGAGGATTTCCGCTCCTTCCGACTGGACCGGGTCCAGCAGATGAGCGAAGAGGAGCGCTACCCCGACCGCGACGGTCGCCGCCTGGCCGATTTCGTGCGCGCCATGCGGCGCCAGTCCGGCAAGCGGAGCGGGACCCGCGACGGCAGCTGAGCGCACACGCGAAAAGCGCATATCAAGCTGCGGATTGATTCGTTCGCGCCGGCAGGCGAAGGGGTTAGGCTAGGTTCGTCATCCACTCAAGCCCACTGCCCATGCGACCTGCCCCCTCCGCGCGTGCCGCTGCCACGCCCCCTGATCCCGCCGCCGTTTCGCTGGCCGACCGCTGTGTGCTGTGCGTGGGTGGACTGACTGGCGCGCGCAATCACTATCGCGCCGAGATCGAGACCCGTGACGGCCGCTTCCTGCATCACGACGGCGGACGGGAAGACAATTTGCACCGTCTCACACCGATGCTGGCGGCGGCTGACATCGTCATCTGCGCCTCCGGCAACATCAGCCACAACGCCTACCACCTGGTCAAGAGCACCTGCAAGAAACTGGGCAAGCCCTGCGTGCTGGTCAAGGGCACCGGCATCGCCTCCTTCCTGGATGGGCTGGGCCACCTGGCACAGCAAGACAGCGTACACAGCGGTCCTTCGGCACGCGGCGACCGTGTGATCCGACGCAACCGCTGAGAATCCGCCGTCAAAAAACGTGCTGATTGGAAAAATCAGCAAAAGCCCCCTACAATCGACTCCCTGGCCTCTATTGTCTGCAACCACTGGCCGTACCGACAACTTGCCCGCTGGGCAATCTCCTGGGAGTCCGCTTGAACATCGTACGTCGCCTGGCCATGAGCCTGCCGGCGCTTGTACTGGCCGTTTCGGCCAGCGTCGCACCGACCGCGCAAGCGGCCCCTCCACAACCCCAACCCGGCTTCGGCATCGAGGTCGGCAACGCCTTGCTGTGCCTGAACCAGCTCAACAGCAAGTATTTCTTCGACTACCTCAGCGCTGCCTTCGGGCCGCCCTACAAGACCGAGGGTGGGGCCTACTGGTTCAAGGCCACCAACATCACGCTGTGGGGCATGCAGGCCACCGATTTCCTGGTCAACGACAGCAGCAGCCAGGCCGATTTCATCGGTGCCTATTTCAAGACCACGCCGGTCAAGCTGACCGATGCCATCAGGGACGCGCTGGGCATCCGCTTCACGCCCGAGGACGATTCGGCCTATCCGATGCGGCAATCGCAGGCAGGCAGCAAGGTCGTCTACAACGATACCAATGCCAAGATGTATTGCGCCAAGTCCAAGTACCTGGTGCCGGGGCCGGAACAGCCCTGATCTGGGCTGAGCCACGCCCGGCACCATGAAAAATGCCGTCCGGCTTGCACCGGACGGCATTGTCGTTTCTGCCTGCGCCAATACGGGCGCAGGGGCCAGGCTCAGGCCTATGCCGCGGATTTCCTGAAGTCGTCCACGGTACGGATGCAGTCACGCCCGCTCACCCTGGCCAACTCCAGTGCCTGCTCCGATTCGCGCAGCACGGTATCGGGTTCATCGACCTGACGCTGCGGCGTGATCGAGGAAATGCCGATGCTGATGGTCACGCGGCCGGTCGGGCTGGCGCTGTGGGCGATGTCGAGCAGTTCGATGGACTTGCGGATACGCTCGGCCACGATCAGGGCGCCTTCCAGCTTGGAGCCGGGCAGCAGGACCGCGATTTCCTGGGTGCCGAAGCGAGACAGCAGGTCTTCCGGACGCACGTTGGTATCGCGGATGGCGCTGCCCACACGGCGCAGCACCTTGTCGCCGGCCATGCGGCCATACAGCTCGTTGTATTGGTCGAACCGATCGATGTCGATCATGATGATCGCCAGCGACAGGTTGGTACGGGCGGCGCGGTTGAATTCTTCCTGCAGGCCGCGCTCGAACTGGCGGCGATTGGCCAGGCCGGTCAGGGCGTCTTCCAGGCCCACGCGGGAGAGGGTTTTTTCCATTTCTTCCAGGTGCTGGCGGGCATCGTCGCGCTCCTCGGCCAGCTGTAGGCGCTCCTGCTGCAAGCTGGCCAGGCTGGATTCCAGTGCCGACAAGGGGTGCAGCAGGGTGCGCAACAGCCCCCAGGACAGCACCGCCGACAACAACACCAGGACCACGGCGGTGATGACCAGACCTTGCGGCGCGCCCCCCGAGGAAGACAGCTCCGCCTCCGCAGTCAGCACCACGGCAGTCAGAAGCACGACGGCCGCAGTGGCCAGCGTCAAGCGGGTATGGAGTTTCTGTGACAGGGACATAGGCTGGAAACCGACTTTCCTTTGGCTAGATATTTCGGGCGAGGGCAGGAAAAAGCAGAGCGAACGCAGGGCGCAACAATGACGCCCGGCAATACCGGACACGCGAAATCCTACAGGCTCAGGCCCGGTGATGCAATGCACACTTGCGCCGCCGGACGCCGCAAGGCCTGCGCCTGTTGCTCAGGCCACCTGCAAGGCGCGCAGCAAGGGCAGGCGGGTGCGGGCAAACAGGCGGGCCTGGGTGGCCAACTCGGCCAGGTTCTCGGCCTCGCCTTCAAGCCGCACGCCCTCACGCACCAGGCGCTTGCCCTGGGCGGCAATATAGCGCCAGACCAGGGCTGGCCAGGCGTCGATATCGTCGCCGCAGTCCTGGCGGGCCAGCAGGAACAACTGCTCGATGCGATCGACCCGTACCCCCCCGCCAGTGACCGGACTGACCAGATGCCCGATATCGCCCTCCTCGGCCACCGGCAATGGCAGCGCGGCACGTTGCAGCAGGTAGGCGTTGAGCGCATCGGTACGTTGCGCCACCTGCGCACGCGTGGCGGCATCGGCCTCGGCCGGCAAGGGGGCGGCATGCCCGGTGCCGATCAGCATGAGCACCGAATCAAGCACCTGCGCCAGGTTCAGGTTGCGATGCGCCAGCGAGGCGGCCAGGTCCACCAGGGTATGGGGCTGGTAGTCCGAGAGTGCCTGCAGGATGGGCTCGTAGATCAGGCGGTTGAGGGTGATCTCGGAGGCCACGTTCTGGATCGTCAGCGGCACCTTGTCAGGTTCGGTCAGCAGCACCACGCTTTGCAGCGCCAGTGCCTGGACCCGCTGGCGGTCGTCCAGCACTTGCGCGCCACGTACCCAGTAGTCACGCCGGAATTGCTGGTTGACCATGAAGTCGCGCACGCTCTGCAGCAGCACCGGGTCGTCGATCTCCTGGATCAGCTGGCGTTGCGCCGGCGTCAGGTTGGCCATGTCCAGGTGATCGGCATAGTGCGAGGAACAGGCGAACTGCAAGCCCGCACGCGCCAGCTGGCGATGCATGTCGGCAAAGGATTCAGCATGCCAGTCGCGATTGAAGTATTCGTGGGCCAGGTAGCTGTGGCTTTGCTGCTGCAAGAGCTTGAGACGGTCGCGCATGAACGGGTTGGCCTGGGCATAGACCGGGTCGGCCTCGAACATGCGCGCGACGAAGGCCAGCGAGGCATCGATGCGTGCGGCCGTGAGCAAGCCCTGCTCCTCGTTGCCGGCCTGCTGCGTGTGCTGTACCAGCAGGTCACGCAGGGGCATGAAGGCCGACCAGCCCGGCTGGGTGTTGTAGCTGATGTAGAGCACGCCCCCCGGCTTGAGCTTGCGGTCGATGAAATCGAAGATGACGGCGCGGTTCTCCTGCGACACCCAGCTCCAGATGCCATGCAGGGCGATGAAATCGAAATCAGGCAGGTCGTCGCGGCGACAGAAGCGCGAGAAGCTGGAGTCCTCCATCTGCGCACCGCTGCCGCTGGCAGCCGCCAGTTCCTGGGCGAAGGCTGCCTGGTGCGGATTGAAATCGTTGCCCCACCAGCGCACGGCCGAGGCGGCGGCATGGAAGTTGGTCGACAGGCCCTGGCCGAAGCCCAGCTCGCAGGCCGTCTGCACCGCCGGCGCCTGCAGGCCGTGGAAGGCAAAGGCCAGCGGCAGGCGCGCCGGATTCATGCCCGGGTAGTAGCCATAGGTATAGGCGATATCGACGACGTAACCGTCATTCCAGTTGATCAAGGCGGGCTCCCGCGACAAGGATGGGCGTTGGATGAAATGTCAGCGCTTGCCATCACTGTCGGTTTGCGCTTGTGCAGTGGCCAGTGCGGTGTATTTGTGAGAATTTCCGCGCGCCAGGTCGACCGGATACTTGCGGCGATTCAACTCCATCTTCTCCAGCACGGCGCTGCGCAGGTCCACGCCGGTATGATCGGCCAGCTGGATCAGGTAGACCAGCACATCGGCCATCTCGTGCCGGATGCCCTCGCGGGCGGCGTCGTCGAGTTCGGCATCGGCGCCGGTGGGCAGCCACTGGAAATGCTCCACCAGCTCTGCCACCTCCACCGACAGCGCCATGGCCAGGTTCTTGGGCGTATGGAAGCGCAGCCAGTCACGTTCGCTGGAAAAAACGCGGATCAGGTCGCGCAGTTCATGGAGATCGGAGGCGGGAGCAGAGGCAGGAGGAGAAGCAGTCATGGCAATGGCGCAATGGGTTCAGAACGGTAGTCAGGCTCCCACTTTATCACCAACCCACACAGGGGCTGGCGACAAGCTTGATCTGGGACAGGTTTCAAATGTTAGGATTGATGCACAATGTAACAATCACCCGCGACATGTTGACGACCATGATGAAATCCCTGCGCGCTCCGTTGCGTTTTCTCACGAGGCTTCCGCTCCTGCTGGCGCTATCGCTGCCGGTGCTGCTGGGCGCCTGCGATCGCACGGTCGACAAGCAGCTGTCCGACTATGACGCGGCGCAGGCCACTCTGGGTGTGACGCCCAAGCAATTCGCGGCGCGCTTCAACGAGCGGCTACGCGTGGTACTCACCGAGATGAATGTCGACGAGCCTGAGCACATGGCCCGTCTTTACATGCTCGATCCCGAACGCCTGCATCCCGGCCAATACGAATACGTGCTCGACACCAAGGTCGGTCCCGCCCAGACCACGCTCATCGGCACCCTCAACAAGAAGGGAGAGCTGCGCAACGTCGGCGTGATGCTGACCAACAAGACGCCTGGCGCACGCGAGGAATTCCTGGTCTGCGCCGTCAGCGCGGCACGCAGTTTCATCTCCACCGGCGAAGACAAGCTCATGCCGCTGATCACGCGGCTCACCACGGTGGCGCTGGACAATCCAGGACAACGCATGAGCGAAGTGGTCGCCGACCAATTGCTGTCGGTAGAACTGGTGCCGCAGGGCGTGCTGTTCCAGGTGCAGCCACGGCAGTAACGGACGGAAACATTTTTCCACACGTCATCACCGCCGAAGAAACTGCCGGAGTTTGCAGGCCATTTCCCCTTCTGATCGCAGGATGGAATACAGACCGGGAAGCTAAGCTTTCTTCTCGCGCATCTGCGCGACCGGACCTGATACGTCGCCGCCGGGATCACCAACAGAAATGGCGGAGCCATAGCACGCACCAGCCATTCACCTTTGCTTCACCGATGTAGACATCCACGGCAAGCCGCAGGATGACTTGCCATTCACACAGGTTGTGGCAGTTCGGGAAACAACGCCATCGCCTGATCACTGGGGGCGGGGCCGGAATCTCCGGCTCCAACAGACACGGGGGCTCGCATGCGCAAGAATCTACCAATCACCACCAATGAACGCTTGCTGGAGGATGGCAAGTCCATCGTCTCCAAGACCGACCTGCAGGGCAATATTTCTTACGTCAATCCCTACTTCCTCGAGATCAGCGGTTTCACCGAGGACGAACTGCTGGGCGCGCCACAGAACATCGTGCGCCATCCCGAGATGCCACGCGAAGCCTTCGGCGACATGTGGGCCACGCTCAAGGCCGGCCTGCCCTGGAATGGCCTGGTCAAGAACCGCTGCAAGAATGGCGACTACTACTGGGTGCAAGCCAACGTCACCCCGGTGCGCGAAAACGGCCGCGCCGTCGGCTACATGTCGGTGCGCACCCGTCCTTCGCGCGAGCAGGTGCAGGCCGCGGAGACAGCCTATCGGCGCTTTGTCGCAGGCCAGGCACGCGGCATGCGCATCCATCGGGGTGCCGTGGCCGCCACCGGAATCACCGGCTGGCTGCAGGGCCTGCGTGACCTCTCGGTAGCGCGCCGCCTGGGCTGGCTGATGAGCCTGCTGACCCTGATGTTCATCCTCGGTGGCGCCATCGCCGGCAACGCCGTGCAACAAGCCGGCGGCAGTCCTTATGCGGTCTGGCTGGGGACGGCCTGCGGCGCGCTGCTGCTGCTGGGTTCCTGGAGCCTGCTCCATGCCAGCATCGTGGCGCCCCTGCAGAATACCATCAAGGCCGTACACGGGCTGGCGGGCGGCGACCTGGAACTGCACATCGCCACCGATGCACGCGGCGACATGGGCCTGCTGCTGCAGGCGCTGCAGCAGCTCAATGTCAACCTGCGCGCCATCATCGGTGACGTGCGCCGCAACGTCGAATCCATGACCGTCTCCACCAGCGAGATCGCCAGCGGCAACATGGATCTCTCCGGACGCACCGAATCGCAGGCCTCGGCACTGGAAGAGACCGCCTCCAGCATCGAGGAATTCGCTGCCACCGTGCGCCAGAATGCGGACTCGTCGGCCAATGCCGACCGCCAGGCGCAATCGGCCTCCTCCATCGCTCAGCGTGGCAGCCACGCGGTCCAGCGCATGGGCAAGACCATGGAGGAAATCGACTCCGCTTCGCACAAGATCGTCGATATCATCGGCCTCATCGATGGCATTTCCTTCCAGACCAACATCCTGGCGCTGAATGCCGCCGTCGAGGCCGCGCGCGCAGGCGAACAGGGGCGCGGCTTTGCCGTGGTGGCCTCGGAGGTGCGCACGCTGGCGCAGCGTTCGGCGTCGGCGGCCAAGGATATCAAGAGCCTCATCGATGACTCCCGCACCAAGGTCGAAAGCGGTAACCAGCTGGTACACGAGACGGCACAGGCCATGGGCGAACTGGGTGGTGCGGTGGAAAACATGGCCGTGACGATGGCCGAGATCACGGTCGCCAGCAACGAGCAGAGTGGCGGCATCGACCAGTTGAACCAGGCCATCAACGCCATTGATGAAACCACGCAGCAGAATGCGGCACTGGTGGAACAGGCGGCCGCAGCCGCAGAGAACCTGCGCGACCAGGCAAAGAAGCTGAGCCAGGCCATGTCGGTCTTCAAGATCGGCCATGCCAGCCCGCGCACCGCCCCGGCGGCCGCTGCGCCGGGCGTCAGCAAGGGGCGTACCTTGATGCTGGCACAATGAACTGATGCACCGCGCGCGCCGCTTTACATTCACTTGCACAACTTTACCCGTCTATGGCGGCGCGCCACCTTTGCACTGACACCTCCCTTGCTTATGATGAGCGCATGCCAGTCTCGCCCAGACGAGCAGGGCATGCCATCCACTTCAACATCCGGGAGTCCATCATGAGCGTGTCATCCGTCTCGTCCAGCAACAGCAGCTTCTACAATACCATCGTGCAACCGATCAAGAACGTCGCCAGCGAAGTCGGCGACGAAATCGAAAGCGCCTACGATGCCACCGCCGACGCCGTTTCCTCGGCAGCGCACTCGGTGGCCGACAGCGTCAGCTCGGGCGTGAAAGCCATCGGCAACCTGATCGATACCAAGGCCTGATTTCCGCCTGCGTCTCATCGTAGTGAGGACCGGGAACACTCTCCCGGTCCTGCCTTGCCTGCAGCAGCCGTGCCATAATCCGGGCAACCCGAATTGCTCCGATCTTGTTTCGCCTGGCCCGGATTTATCCATGCTGCTGCATACCATCTATCTCATCGCCATCTGTGCCGAAGCCATCTCCGGCGCCCTCATGGGCATCCGCAAGGATATGGATATCTTTGGCATCTGCCTCATCGGCACAGTCGCCGCGCTCGGCGGCGGCACCGTGCGCGACCTGCTGATCGGCCACTATCCGCTGGGTTGGGTGGCGCATCCCGAATACCTGGCCTTCACCATCTGCGCAGCCATTGTTGCAGCGGTCGCTGCCCGCGCCCTGCATCACTTCAAGTCGGCCTTCCTGGTGGTCGATGCCCTGGGCCTGGTGGCCTTTACCGTCATTGGCTGCGATATCGCACGCGGCTTCGGCAACTTCCATCCAGCCATCGTGGTGATGCTGGGCATGGTCACCGGCGTCTTCGGTGGCCTGCTGCGCGATGTGCTCTGCAACGAGATCCCGCTGGTGCTGCGCCGTGAAATCTATGCCAGCGTCTCGCTGCTCACCGGCACCCTGTATGTGGCGATGCTGCACCAGCAGATCGATCCGCGCATCGCCACCCTCAGTGCATTGCTGACGGGCTTTGCGCTACGCCTGCTGGCCATCCGCTTCCATTGGGAATTGCCGCGTATGGACAAGGAACGCGTGCGCGGCTTTGACTAGCGCCGCTTCAGCCCATGACATCTTTTGTTGCAATTGCCTGACCGCGCTTAGCAAACCTGCGGTGTCCAATGCTGCCTCACTGCGACTTGTTATTTTTTGCACGAGGCATTCATGAAACGACTGATGACGATCATCGCTGCGGCGATGTTGCTGGCCACCCTGGGTGGTTGTGTCTGCGCCCCCTGGTTCTGCGGCCCTGGACCGGGCGGCGGTGGCGAACGCGGTGGCGGTGGATGGGGCGGTGGCGGCCCCGGTGGTGGGCCGCGCTGATCGCCCGATCCCATAAAAAACGGGCTGCGGTTTTCTGCACCGTCAGCCCGTACCTGCCTGCTTGCCCTAGCCTTGCTGGTGTGTGGCCTCAGCCAAGCGCACCGACACTTCCTTCCAGCAGCTTCCACGCGTCCTCGCCAAACTTGGCGCGCATGTCCTTGTAGAAGTTGGCGCGAGCCAGCGCTTCCTTGAAGGAATCCTTGTCGGGTTCGACGATTTGCAAGCCCTTGCCGGCCAGGTCGTTGCGGGCGAAGCCGGAGAACGAGGCGATATCGGCACGTTCGTCGCTGGCGGCCTTGTCCAGTTCGCGGCGCACGATTTCCTGGATATCCTTGGGCAGCTTCTCGAAGGCACGACGGTTGCCCAGGATCCAGTAGGCGTCCCAGACGTGGTTGGAGATGGTGCAGAACTTCTGCACTTCGTACAGGCGTGCGGTGCTGATGATGGCCAGCGGGTTTTCCTGGCCTTCGACCAGCTTGGTCTGCAGCGACGAATAGACTTCGTTGAAGTTGATCGGCGTGGGGCTGGCGCCCAGGGCCGAGAACAGCGAAGTCAGCATGGGCGCGGCCGGCACCCGCAGCTTGAGGCCCTTGATATCGGCCGCATTCTTGATCGGCTTGGTCGACGTGGTGATCTGGCGGAAGCCGTTGTCCCAGGGCTTGGACATGGTCAAGAGACCGACCTTCTCGATCTGCGCCCGCACATAGACACCCAGCTGTCCATCCATGGCCTTCCAGACCGCCGTGTAATCGTGGAAGGCAAACCCGGTATTGACGATGCCGGCCGCCGGCACCAGGGTCGAGAGCACGGTATTGGCCTGGTTGAAGAACTCCACGCCGCCATTGCGCACCTGCGACATCAGGTCGGTATCCGAACCCAACTGGTTGGCCGGGAACAGCTTGATCTCCATGCGTCCGTTGGTGGCGTTGCGGATGCGGTCGATGGCCTCCTGTGCGCGCTTGTTGACCGGGTGTGACGGGTCCTGGCCGGTGGCGAACTTGTAGGTGAATTCGGCCGCATTGGCCGGACGCGTCATGATCGAGAACAGCGGCAGCGCCGCCGCAGCCGCGCCCACCTTCAGTACCTGGCGACGGCTGATCCCCTTGCTGCCCTTGATCTCTTTCTTCGTGCTCTCGTCTTTCATCTCTTGTCTCCTGTGATCTTCTGATGGGAATCGGATAAGGCAACGCCGGCTTCGTTGGCCGGCGCTTGAAGTTTAATGGATCAGCATGCCGCCATTGACGTCCAGGGTGATGCCGGTGCAGTACTGCGACAGGTCGCTGGCCAGGAAGACGCACACGCCGCCCACGTCATCAGGACCACCCAGGCGGGCCAGGGGAATGGTCTCGGCGATCTCGGCCTTCTTCTCGGCGCTGAGGATGTCCTTGTTGATGTCGGTGGAGATCAGGCCTGGCGTGACGCAGTTGACGCGAATGCCTTCCGGTCCGAACTCGCGCGCCATGGCGCGTGCCAGGCCCAGCACGCCGGCCTTGGCCGCCGAATAGTGCGGACCGCCCAGGATGCCGCCGCCCCGCTGTGCCGACACCGAGGAGATGCAGACGATGGAACCACTCTTTTGCGCGCGCATGGCCGGCAGGGCCGCCTGCGACATGTAGAGCGTGCCGCGCAGGCTGACGTCGAGGATGCGGTCGTAGTCACGGCCGGTGATGTCCAGGAACTTGGCGGGCTGGGTGATGCCGGCATTGTTGACCAGGATGTCGATGCGACCGAATTTCTGGGTCACGGCCGCCGCGGCGGCGTCGCAGGAAGCCTTGTCAGTGACGTCGGCCACCAGGCCCAGGTGGCCCTCGCCCAGGCGGGCGGCAGCGGCAGCCGGCTCGGCTTGGGCCAGGTCCAGGATCACCACGCGGGCACCTTGTGCGGCCATCAGGCGCGCGGTTGAAAAGCCCAGGCCGTTGATGCCTGCGCCGCCGGTGATGATGGCGACTTTATCCTTGAGCAGCATTGTGTCATCTCCAAATGATTGCGTTCGAATGAGCAACACCGGAGACCCTGCGGGCCGCACGAAATCCGGACAGCGCTGCGGCTGCCGGCATGGTCTCCTTGTTGTTCTGGCGCTGATCTTGGCGCCTTCGCTGTAGCGCGACAAGTGATGCTTTGTCATGGAGATGTGACGAACCATCATCTGCCAGGACGATGCGATAGAATTGGTCGCACATCCGCGCCAGCGCATGCTGTGACGCAACACAACGACATGAGACCACCGAGACGCGATGATTCCCCCCCTGACCTCCCTGATGGCGTTTGAAGCGATTGCCCGCAGGAAGAGTTTCAACCTGGCTGCGGCCGAACTGCACCTGACCCCTTCGGCCATCAGCCACCAGGTGGCGCGCCTGGAAAAGCTGCTGGGCCTGCGCCTGTTCGAGCGTTCCACCAAGGGCGTGGAGCTGACGCCGGCCGGACAGGCCTACCTGAACCGCGTGGCCGGTGCGCTGGGGGCGATCAATTCGGCCACCGACGACCTGCGCCACGGCGTGGAGAATTCCCTGCAGATCCATTCCAGCCCCAGCTTCGCCAGCCTGTGGCTGATGCCGCGCATCGGCCGCTTTGCCCAGCGCTATCCCGAGATCACGCTGGGCCTGTCGGCCTCGCCGGAGTTTTCCGATTTCGAGATCGGCCAGGTCGACCTGGACCTGCGCTGTGGCGTGCCACACTGGCCGGACCTGGAAATCGAACCGGTCCTGTCGGAGCGGGTGCTGCCCATGGCCAGTCCGGATTTCCTGGCCCGCCACCGCATCGAGACGCCCGACGACCTGGTGCTGGCGCCACTGATCCAGTCACGCGGCAGCCTGCTGCAATGGCCGGAGTGGTTCGCCCGCTACGCCCCGGACCTGCGGCCGGAACGCATCGCACTGCGCTTCGACCGCGCCATGATGAGCATCGAAGCTGCCGTGCAGGGTCTGGGCGTGGTCTTCGAAAGCAATGCCTTCGGCGCCGGGCAGCTGGCCAGCGGCCGCCTGCAGCCGGTCTTTGCGGAAGGCATGGACCTGGAGATCACGCAGCACTTCGCGGTCTGTCCGGCCCGCAACAAGTCGCGCCCGGAGGTGATCTGCTTCCTGCAGTGGTTGCGTGAGGAAAGTGCCGGGATACAGGCGTAGATGACGGGGATTCAGTCATTGCTGAATTTTCATCGCTTGCCCGATGACAGGACTGTCGCAAAGAATGAGTCTCCACCCTAATAAAACGGAGACCGGCGTGTGGGCAGATGCCCAAGCGCTTTCCTGTCATGAACCCACATCCCCTGCAGCCGCTGGCGCACGCCATCCGCTTCCTCTCCATCGACGCCATCGTGCGTGCCACCGAAGGCCACCAGGGCGTGCCGCTGGGCATGGCCGAGATCGCCACGGCGCTGTACGCCCGGCACCTGCGCTTCAACCCCGCCGAGCCGACCTGGTTCGACCGCGACCGCGTGGTGCTCTCTAATGGCCATGGCTCGATGCTGCTGTACTCCCTGCTCTACCTGAGCGGCTACGAACACATCACGCTGGAGCAGGTCCGCAACTTCCGCGAGTTCGGTTCGCACTGCGCCGGCCATCCCGAGTTCGCCCCTGAACTGGGTATCGAAGTCACCACCGGGCCACTGGGCCAGGGCATCGCCAATGCCTTCGGCATGGCCGTGGCCGAGGCCTATCTCAATGCCCGCTTCGGCGACGGCATCGTCAACCATCGCACCTATGCCTTCGTGGGCGACGGCTGCCTGCAGGAAGGTATCGGCCAGGAAATGATTTCCCTGGCCGGCCACCTGCGCCTGGACAAGCTGACCCTGCTGTGGGACGACAACCAGATCACCGACGACGGCAGCACCGACATCTCCATCAGCGAAAACGTGGCCGAACGCTTCCGCGTGGCCGGCTGGCATGTGGTCGAAGTCGATGGCCATGACATCGATGCAGTCTCGCGCGCGCTGGATGCTGCGCGCCAGTCCGACCGTCCTTCCATGATTGCCTGCCGCACCATCATCGGTCGCGGCATCCCGCGCGTGCAGGGCCAGCGTGGCGGCCACAGCGCCCGCCTCTACGAGGAAGACGCACAGGCCGCGCGCAACCTGCTGCAATGGCCGCACGGGCATTTCGAGGTACCCGACGAGATCCTCTCGCCATGGCGCGCCTTCGGCCATCGCAACGATGGCCCCTACCAGGACTGGCAGGCCCGCGTGCAGGCCCTGCCGCCAACACAACGCGCCGAGTTCGAGCGCATCCTGCGGGGCGAGCTGCCCCAGGGCTGGCAGCAGACCCTGCTTGAATTCAAGCGCCAGGCCCATACGCCCGAACAGGCCCAGGGTGGCATCCTGATCTCGGCGGCGATCAACAAACTCCTCTCGGAAGTGATCCCGGAACGCATGGTCGGCTGTGCCGACCTGGAAGCGCCGACCGCGCACAAGGGAAGGCTGGTGGCCTTCACGGCCACGCATCGCGGGGGGGCCTACGTCCATTGCGGCGTGCGCGAACATCTCATGGGCGCCATGGCCAATGGCATGGCCGCGCATGGCGGCGTCATCCCGCTGAGCGTGACCTATCTCGCCTTCTCGGACTACGAGCGCCCGGCCATGCGCATGGCGGCGCTGATGGGCTTGCCGGTGAAATACGTCTTCAGCCACGACTCCATCGGCATCGGCAAGAATGGCCCGACGCACCAGCCGGTGGAAATCCTGGCCTCGCTGCGCGCCATGCCCAACATGCTGGTGATGCGTCCGGCTGATGCCAGCGAAGCGGTGGAATGCTGGGAGGTCGCCATGCAACATCGCAGCGGGCCCGTCTCGATGGTATTTGCACGACAGGCCCTGCCCTCTCTACGACAGGGCTTCGAGGCCGCCAACCTCAGTGCGCGCGGTGCCTATGTGCTGCAGGAAGCGCAATGTGCGGCGCGTTCGGTGACGCTGCTGGCCACCGGCTCGGAAGTGGCCATCGCCTGCGCAGCGCGCACGCAACTGGAAGCCATGGGGATTGGTACGGCCGTGGTGTCACTACCGTGCTGGGAGCTGTTCGACCAGCAGGACGCGAGTTATCGGGATGCGGTACTGGGTGTGGATACGGTACGCGTGGGTGTCGAAGCGGCCGTGCGATTCGGCTGGGACCGCTACCTGGGCCACCGTGGCGGCTTCGTCGGCATGCAGGGCTTTGGCGCGCCTGGGCCGGCCGATGTGCTGTATCGCCATTTCAATATCACGGCAGAAGCCGTGGTGGCCGAAGTGCAGCGACTGCTGCCCGGCGATCCACGTCAATGATATAGAGATTGAGGCCCGGAAAAGCAAAAAGCCCACCTGGAATCAGATGGGCCGTTCATTGATTAACGCTGGATTGGCCTCGGCCCCGGCTATCTGCAGGGTGCCACGGCGTTGACGTGCCCGGCCTATCTGGCCGGTGCCATCGATATACAGTTGTCCGTTCTTGCATGGTGGGGACGGTCTCGCGGACGGTCCTGCTCACGAACGATTAATTAACTATTTGCCCCACGGGAAAAACCCGTGAGCGGCGGCGAAACCTTGCCACATGCCCGCGCTATCTGCACGGCCACACGCGACGCTTGCCCACCTGCCGCGCCCTGCACCACTGACGCGGCGCGAGGGGCTGGCATCACCACGATCCCGACAAGTGGCCGGCCCTTGCTATCGGCAAGGTGACGGTCTGTCGACACCGCTTTTCATTACTGAGGGTGATGCCGTGAAAGCTGCCGGCCTGTCCTTCGGAATGTATGGACATCCGATGGCACGGGAACGCGGCAGCGAGCTTGTCCTGGACGGAAGCCCTTGACCTGCTTAGGCGATGACCTTGATGTTGGTCGCCTTGGCGCCCTTGGGACCGCTACCGATCTCGAAGGACACGGTCTGGTTTTCAGCCAGGCTGCGGAAACCATTGGACTGGATATCCTGGAAGTGGGCGAACAGATCCTCGCCACCTGCATCAGGCTTGATGAAGCCGAAGCCCTTGGCATCGTTGAACCATTTGACTACGCCGGTTTGGGTGCTCATGTTTTTTCCTTTGGAACATTAAAACGTGTTGAGGCGACATGCCTGAAGGCACTTGAGACCAAGAACTGAAACCGAAGGAAAGAAAACAGAACGACCGAGGAGGGAACGACAGTCAGGCGGAATTGGAACCAACAAGAATGCAACTTGATGCAAGTACAAACCGGATTATACACAGGATTTGACAAATTGTTCTCGACTGTTGTTATTTGTGTGGTTTTTCGACAAATCAGCTCCCCGCTCCCCCCTTGCCGGCATGCCAGGCGCGGCGCCGCAGGAGCGAGCATGCGTCCGTTACGGGTGACACTGTCGGGCAAAACGGCTTAACCGGCTTTGGTTGACCCCACGTAATTCCGGTATATTTGAACACAAGAAAAAAACGCCGTGCTCCGCTTGCGCCTATCGGTTCCACTGCAAACCGGCTCCCGGATTCCTGCTGCATGCCACCCTGCCCCTGCGTGCTCAATGCCCTTTTTCAGACGCTTGCGCTCCACGCGCTCGACAGAGGATTCCCCTGTACCTGGCTTGCCGGTTCACCTCGGCATCTCGGGACTGGTGGTGGCAGGGATGGTCCTGCTGGCCGTGGTACTGGTCCTGGTAGGCTGGTGGGGAGCGCGGCAGATCCTGCTCGACATGGCCGAACGTTCGGCACAGGACGCTGGCCGCATCATGACCGAGCGCTCGCGTCGCATCATCGATCCTGCCGTGGCGACGCTGCGCCAGCTGGCCTTCGATCCGATCACCCAAGCCACGCACCTGGATGAAAGGCTGGCCCGCTTCGGCGCCTTTTCGGCAGACCTGGTCGCCAATCCGCTGGTCTCGGCCGTCTACGTGGGCTATGCCAATGGCGACTTCCTGCTGGTGCGCTCGCTGCGCGGACCGCAACAGCGCAGTTTCTTCAAGGCCCCCGAAGGCAGCGCGTTCCTGGTGCAGACCATCACCGGCACCCCCGCCGGCCAGCAAGAGGGACAATATCGTTTCTATAGCGCCGACCTGACACTGCTGGAGCTGCGCGAGCAACCCGGCTACCACTTCGATGCGCGTACCCGCCCCTGGTATGCCACGGCGCACCGCGCGAGCGCGCCGAGCATCTCCGCGCCCTATGTCTTCTTCACCACGCGGCAGATCGGCATCAGCCTGTCGCAACGCGCGCGCACCAGCGATGCGGTGGTGGCCATCGACATGACCCTCGACGACCTGGCCGCCAGCCTGGGCAACCTGCGCCTGACCCCGCACAGCGAGCTGGCCCTGATCGATGATGCAGGCAAGGTGATTGCCTATAGCGACATGAGCCGGGTACTGGCGCAGGATGGCGACAGCTTTACCTTCCGCACGTTGCGCGAGCTGGATGTTGCGCCCCTGAGCCAGCTGGCGACCCGCGCCAGCAAGGGCATCCCCGGGGCGCTCTATCAGGCCAGCGGGCAGGAGTGGCTGGGCTTGTCGCTGCCCTTCGACGTGCTCGAAGGCCATGCCCTGCACCTGCTGATCGCCGCTCCCGGCGACGAACTGCTGGGCCAGCTGGAGCGCAATCGCGAGGCCATGGTGCTCATCGCCATCGTGCTGGTGATCGCCTTCCTGCCGCTGGGATGGTGGGCCGGCCATGCCATCGGCCGCAGCATGGAACGCCTGGCCCAGCAAGACCCATGTCGAAAAGATGCTGCAGCAAGTGCTGGAAAAGTTCGTACAGGCCACGCACTGCGAAGGCGGTGCCGTCTATCTGTGGCAACGCGAATCGCAGCAGATGCAGCGTGCCGCGCGCTATGGCCTGCAGGATGGCCTGGGCGACACCATGCCCTACGACCAGCAGCGCGTGGCTCAGCCCGATACACCCGTGGACGAAGATGGCCACCGGCGGGTGACACTGGATCTGCGCGGGCGCAACGGCTCACTGGAGGGATTGCTGGTACTGCGGCCCGCCGACGGCAGCGCGCATCATGACCCACGCTTTCTGGCCTTTGCGCGGCGCCTCTCCGGCATGCTGGCCGTGGCCATCGAGACGCGCCAGCTGATCGCCGCGCAAAAGGCCCTGCTGGAATCGCTGATCCGCCTCATGGCCGACGCCATCGACGCCAAGAGTCCCTATACCGGTGGTCACTGCGAACGGGTACCACGCCTGGCGATCATGCTGGTCGAGCACCTGGCCGAAGAGCAGGAAGGCCCATATGCCAGCTTCCGCCTGAACGAGGATGAGCGCTATGCGTTCCAGCTGGCCGCGCTGCTGCATGACTGTGGCAAGGTCACCAGCCCGGAACACATCGTCGACAAGGCGACCAAGCTGGAGGTGATCCACAACCGCATCCACGAAGTGCGGATGCGCTTCGAAGTCCTGTGGCGCGACGCCGAGCTGGAGCTCCTGCGGCAATTCCCGGCCGGCTTGCCACCGGACCAGGAACGCCAGTTGCGTGAGCGACTCGATGCGCAACGCGAGCGCTTGCGCGACGACTTCGCCTTTGTCGCGCAATGCAATGTCGGGGGCGAGACCATGTCGGAAGAAGCCATCGCAAGGCTGCGCCAGATCGCCATGCAGACCTGGCAACGCCACTTCGCTGACAGTCTGGGCCTGGCCGTGGAAGAGGCGCGCCGCCTGTCCGTCGCACGCGCTGGCCAACCCGCTTTGGCCCTGCCCGTCACCGAAACGCTGCTGGCCGACCGCCCCGAACATATCGTCGACTGGGACGACGAGCATCGCCCAGCGGTGGAACGCGACAATCCGCGCAACACCCTGGGCTTCGACATGGTATTGCCGCGCTATCGGCAGAACATGGGGGAATTGCACAACCTCACGATACGGCGCGGCACCCTGACACCCGAAGACCGCTTTGCCATCAACAACCACATCGTGCAGACGCTGGTCATGTTGAAGAGCCTGCCCTGGCCCGAATCCCTGCAAAGCGTACCCGACACGGCCGCCAACCATCACGAGAAGATGGATGGCAGCGGCTACCCGCGCCGCCTCAAGGCCAGCACCCTGCCGCTGCAGGACCGCGTGATGGCATTGGCCGACGTGTTCGAGGCACTGACCGCCGCGGACCGGCCCTACAAGCCGGCCAAGACGCTCTCCGAATCGCTGCGCATCATGGCCCGCATGTGCGGCGACCAGCATCTCGATACCGAGTTGTTCCGCTACTTCCTGCGTAGCCGCTTGTGGCAGGTCTATGCCGATGAATTGCTGCGCCCGGAGCAGCGGGACGATATCGATATCGCCGCGATCGAGGCCTTGCTGGTGAGGGCGTGAGCAGCCGTTAAAATAGCGCTTTACCCACCTGGATTGCCACCATTTCTCCCCTGATCATCACCGACGACGAAGTCGAGTTGACCGCCATCCGCGCGCAAGGCGCCGGCGGACAGAACGTCAACAAGGTATCGAGCGCAGTCCACCTGCGTTTCGATATCCGCGCCTCGTCCCTGCCGGATGACGTAAAAGAGCGCCTGCTGGCCTTGCGGGACCAGCGCATCAGCAAGGATGGCGTGGTCATCATCAAGGCCCAGGCGCACCGCAGCCAGGAAAAGAACAAGGCGGACGCCTTGCAGCGCCTGCAGGAAATGCTGATGCAGGCGGCGCAGGTAGCGGTCATGCGCAAGCCGACCCGACCGACCCGTGGTTCGCAGCGCAGGCGGCTGCAAACCAAAAAGCAGCGTGGTGAAACCAAGTCGATGCGCGGGAAGGTGTCTGGCTGAACCAGGGACCGCTTCAGCCCCGTTTAAGGAAAGACACATCGGCTGCCCTGAGGGTAAGATAGCCAGTGCGAGCAAATCCCCCCCCCCGCAGGAGCCATGCATCATGAGCGAGCGTCGCGTCAACCCTGTCAGTCCGATCCATGCCATCAGGCCACTATCGGAAGTGAGCGTCAAAAGGACTTATTTCCGGCAGTTGAATCAATGGCGCAAGATGTCCGAGACATATGCCAAGCAGAGGAAGGCGCGGGAGGCCAAGGAGCAGGAGAAATAAGCCAGGAAACCTGGATCAGCTCAAGACCCATCAGCTAATTCGGCAGGCCCGCAGCAAGATCCCTCTTTCCTCCGCCCTACCTGCTCAGCCGCCCCCGGTTTGCCCGAGCGGTACAATCCCGCGTAAAATACTGGCTCTCGCGGGTGTAGCTCAATGGTAGAGCAGAAGCTTCCCAAGCTTAAGACGAGGGTTCGATCCCCTTCACCCGCTCCAGTTTCCCTGTCTGCCGCCCTTCGCGCCTTGCCTGGTGCGACTTCCCGGGCCGCACCTCACCGTTTCACGAGTCATCCATGTCTGAAAACAAATCCGGCAAGCCGCTGTTCTATGATCCCAGCGAGCGTCGCATCCGCAGTTTCGTTACCCGCGCCGGGCGCGTGTCGGTGGCGCAAGGTCGCGCTCTCGAAGAACTGGGCCCGCGCTTCCAGGTGCCCTACGACAAGGCGCCCCTGGACCTGGAGGCCACCTTCGGCCGCCATGCGCCCACCGTGCTGGAAATCGGTTTCGGCATGGGTGAGACCAGCGCCAAGATCTCCGCGCTGATGCCGGAGAAGAACTTCATCGGCGTGGAAGTCCATACCCCCGGCGTGGGCAGCTACCTGAAACTGATCGGCGAGGCTGAACTGGAGAACGTGCGCATCATCCAGCACGATGCCGTCGAAGTGCTGACCAACATGATCGCGCCCGATACCCTGGCCGGCGTGCATGTGTTCTTCCCCGATCCGTGGCACAAGGCGCGCCACAACAAGCGTCGCCTGATTCAGGGACCGCTGGTGCAACTGATCAGCTCGCGCCTGGCACCGGGTGGCTACATCCACTGCGCCACCGACTGGGAAGAATATGCGATCCAGATGCTGGAAGTGCTGTCGGCCGAACCGACGCTGAAGAACACCGCCACCGATCCGTCCGGCTATGTGCCGCGCCCCGAGTATCGCAATACCACCAAGTTCGAGAACCGCGGCCTGCGCCTGGGGCATGGGGTGTGGGACCTGGTGTTCGAGAAGCGCGCCTGATCTGCTTGCGGGCTAGGCCCGCTCATGCAAAACGGCATGTCCCTTGCGGGGCATGCCGTTTTTTTTGGGAAGGACCACACCAGCCCTCATGGTAGAAAATCAGGCCGGTGCGCCGCCTGCTTCGGCCTCCATGCCGGCAATGAGCGCAATGATCTGGGCGCCATAGGTTTCCAGCTTCTTCTCGCCCACGCCGGTGACGTGGCGCAGGTCGTCCAGCGATTGCGGCCGGGCCTTGGCGATCTCGCGCATGGTGGCGTCGTGGAAGATGACGTAGGCCGGCACGTTGTGCTCGCGCGCGGTTTCCACACGCCACCAGCGCAGCTTCTCGAAGAGCGCCTGTTCTTCACTGGAGAGATCGGTCTCGACGAAGCCGGAACGCTGCGAGCTGCGCTTGGCCTTTTCCGGTTTCTGGTAGCGCCGCAGCTGCACCTGCTGCTCGCCGCGCAGCACCGGTCGGGCGGCTTCGGTGAGCTTGAGGGCGCTGTAGTTCTCGGCATCCACCGTCAACATGCCCAGGGCGATCACCTGGCGCAGGATGGCGCGCCATTCGGCTTCGCCGCGATCGCTGCCCACGCCGAACACCGAGAGCTGGTCGTGCCGCCACTGCTTGACGCGTTCGCCATCGATGCCGCGCAAGACCTCGATGACGTGACCGGGTGCAAAGCGCTGCTCGACCCGGTAGACCGTGGAGAGCAGCTTCTGTACTTCGACCGTGGCGTCGAAGGACACCGGTGGTGTGAGGCAGGTATCGCAGTTGCCGCAGGGGCCGGCCTGCTCGCCGAAGTAGTCGAGCAGGCGCATGCGGCGGCAATGCAGGGTTTCGCACAGCGAGAGCATGGCATCGAGCTTGCCGCCCTGCACGCGCTTGAAGGCCTCGTCGGCTTCGGACTCGTCGATCATGCGGCGCTGCTGCACCACGTCCTGCAGGCCGTAGGCCATCCAGGCGTCGGCGGGCTGGCCATCGCGGCCGGCGCGGCCGGTTTCCTGGTAGTAACCTTCGACGCTCTTGGGCAGGTCGAGGTGGCAGACGAAACGCACGTCCGGCTTGTCGATGCCCATGCCGAAGGCGATCGTGGCGACCATCACGATGCGGTCCTCGCGCAGGAAGCGCGCCTGGTTGGCGGTGCGCTGCCCATAGTCCATGCCGGCATGGTAAGCCAGTGCATCGATGCCTTCGCCGCGCAGGAAGTCGGCGGTTTCCTCGACCTTCTTGCGCGAGAGGCAGTAGACGATGCCCGCATCCTCCGGGTGTGCGCTCTTGATGAAATCCAGCAACTGCTTGCGGCCGTTGGCCTTCTCGACGATCTGGTAGCGGATGTTGGGACGGTCGAAGGACGAGACGAACTGGCGCGCATCCTCCAGTTGCAGGCGATGGATGATCTCTTCGCGGGTCTGCTGGTCGGCCGTGGCGGTCAGCGCGATGCGCGGTACCTGCGGGAAGCGCTCGTGCAGCACCGACAGCTTGATGTACTCGGGCCGGAAGTCATGCCCCCACTGCGATACGCAGTGCGCCTCGTCGATGGCGAAGAGGGCGATGCGCGAGGCCTCCAGCAGGTCCAGGCAGCGCGGCGTCATCAGGCGCTCGGGGGCGACGTAGAGCAGGTCCAGGTCGCCCTGGCGCAGGCGGCGTTCGATCTGCAGGGCTTCGTCGAAGCTCTGGGTCGAATTGAGGAAGGCCGCGCGCACGCCCACTTCGGCCAGCGCGTCGACCTGGTCCTGCATCAGCGCGATCAGCGGCGAGATCACCACGCCAGTGCCTTCGCGCAGCAGCGCCGGCACCTGGTAGCACAGTGACTTGCCGCCGCCGGTCGGCATCAGGACCAGGGCGTCGCCGCCCTCGGCCACATGATGGACGATCTCGCCCTGGTGGCCGCGGAAGGAGGAATAGCCGAATACCGTTTCCAGGACGTGCAGGGCGCGTTCTTGCAAAGGGGCCCCGGCGGGCAGGGAATCGAAATCGACCATGGGAGAAAAAGCCGTAAAGCGGAGATGAGGCGAAGGCGCTATTTTATTGCAGCCAGCCCTGCGCCACCGCCACCAGCAGGAAAGCACCCAGCACGGCTCGATAAACGATGAAGGGCCATGTCGAGAATCGCTCCAGGAACTTCATCAGTCCCCAGATCGCCGCAAACGCCGACACGCTCGCCACGGCCAGGCCAAACAGCAGCACGCCCCAGGCTTCCAGCGGGATATGCGCATGCAGCAGCACGGCCAGTTCCTTCAGGCCGGCCAGCGCGATGGCGGGCAAGCCCAGCAGGAAGGAGAAGCGCGCCGCTTCCTCGCGACGGAAGTTCAGGAACAGCGCTGCGGTCAGCGTGGAGCCCGAACGCGACACACCGGGAATCAGCGCCCCGACCTGGGCCAGGCCGACGATGAGCGCATCGCGCAGGCGCATCTGGTCGACGCTGCGGCGATGGCGGCACACCATCTCCGAGATCGCCAGCAGGATGGCCATGCCGATGCAGGACCAGCCGATCACGGTGAGGCTGCGCAGGGGCGAGCCGCAGGCATTGAGCACGTGCGACAGGGCCAGGCCGGCAATGCCGATGGGGATGGTGGCCAGGATGATGGCCACGGCCAGCTTGAACATGGGATCGTTGAAATCGCGCCGACGCCAGGCCGACAGGCTGCCACCGGTCACCGCCACCACGTCGCGACGGAAATAGCTGATCACGGCGGCCAGTGCGGCCAGCTGCATGGCGGCCGAGAAGGCCGAGCCGGGATCGTGCCAGCCGAGGAAGGCAGGCACCACGCGCATGTGGGCGGTCGAGGAGATGGGCAGCAGCTCGGTAATACCCTGGATAATGCCCAGGAAGCCGATCTGTGCGTAATTCAGGGATGCGAAGCCGATATCGAGGCCGGCGCTGCAAACATTGGCCATGGGAATGTGCTCTGGAAGGGTTGGCGATGGATTTTTATGGTCCGCCGGCAAGCAGGCTCGCCGGCGGGTGCAGCAGTGTAACGCGGCTGGGGCGGCCAGTGGCGACCGCTACCCGGTTTATTCGACCCAGGCCACCGCGCCGGTATAGGAGGTCGCCAGCACGACGATGCCGAAGACGATGCGATACCAGGCGAACAGGGTGAAATCGTGCGAGCTGATGTAGCGCAGCAGCCAGCGCACGCACAGGAAGGCCGAGACGAAGGCCGCCACCGTCCCCACGGTGAACAAGGGCACATCGGCCGCCGACAGCAGCGCGCGCTCCTTGTAGAGCGAGTAGATAGTGGCGGCGAACAGGGTCGGGATGGCCAGGAAGAAGGAAAACTCGGTGGCCGCCTTGCGCGACAGGCCGAACATCATGCCACCGATGATGGTGGCGCCCGAGCGGCTGGTGCCGGGGATCAGCGCAAAAGCCTGGGCGATGCCGACCTTGAGGGCGTCCAGCGGGGTCATGTCGTCCACCGACTCCACGCGGGCCGAGGCCATGCGCAAGCGATCCTTGTTGCGTCGCTCCACCCACAGGATGATGAGGCCGCCGACGATGAAGGCAACGGCCACCGACACCGGATTGAACAACACTTCCTTGATGCGGCGGCTGAACAGGAAGCCCAGGATGGCCGCCGGCAGGAAGGCGATGATCAGGTTGATGATCAGGCGTTGCGCGCGACGGTCGGTGAACATGCCACCCAGCACGGTGGCGATGCGTACCCGGTATTCCCAGCAGACGGCCAGGATGGCACCGGCCTGGATGACGATCTCGAAGACGTCGGCTTTTTCCTTGGAGAAATCCGGGCCGGTGAACTGCAGCAGGCTGTTGGTCAGGATCAGGTGACCCGTGGAGGAAATGGGCAGGAATTCGGTCAGGCCTTCGACGATGCCCATGATGAGCGCCTTGAGCGCGAGGAGAGTATCCATACGGTGGCTGGGAGCGGTTTCTTGTGGAGTTGAAAGGAAATGAGGGGCAAAAACGGCTTTTTGACTGTGCTCATTGTCAAAAGGTGCTGCAACGCGGCGAAATTCTACCGTACTGGCCCGGGCTTCCCCACATTACGCATGTGAATTCGCGCTACCATGCCGCTTTTACTGCATTCACACTGATCAAGCTGGCCATGAGCGAATTCATCATCTATCACAACCCCAGGTGCGGTACCTCCCGCAATGCCTTGCAAGGCCTGCGCGATGGCGGCGTCGAGCCGACCATCATCGAATACCTGAAGAACCCGCCTGACCGTGCCACGCTGAAGAAGCTGATCGCCGACATGGGCGTGCCGGTGCGTGAGGTGGTGCGCGCCAAGGAAGACCTCTACCAGGAACTGGGCCTGGATGACGCGGCCGTGGGCGACGAACAGCTGATCGATGCCATGCTGGCCCATCCGGTGCTGATCAACCGCCCCATCGTGGTCACGCCCAAGGGCACGCTGCTGGTGCGGCCCAGCGAGCGGCTGGCGGAAATCTTCCCCTGAGCGTCGGGTAAGCGTCAGTGGGTGCCTGGCACGGTCGCCGTCTCCAGCGCCCCCAGCCAGAACAGCGCGGACTCACGGGTGTCTCCGCACATCTCCGCCGACGGCTGCAAGCCGCCGCAGAAGGCAGGACGCTCAGGGCGGCCGAACAGGCGGCAACGCAGTGCGTCATCCAGTTGCACGCAGGGAACGCCCGCCGGCTTGCCCGCCGGCATCCCGGGGATGGGACTGGTGATGGAAGGGGCGATGCAGCAAGCGCCACAATGATCTCGGCAATTCATGGCGCATCTCTGCAAGGTGAACAGGGGCGCATTGTATCGCCTTTACATCTGCGTCACCGAGGGGCGCCCCCTGGCGGGCAAGCCTTGACGCGTTGACCATTGCCACTTACATTGCCCACTCCCGGTCAGCATGTTTCTCATGTCAGCAACAGCCAAAGAACCGCGTTGGGAACGACGCAAGCAGGACCGCCCGCAGGAATTGCTGGCGGCCGCCTTGCAATTGTTCGTCGAACGCGGTTACGCCGCCACCCGCCTGGAAGATGTCGCGGCCCGGGCCGGCGTCTCCAAGGGCACCCTCTATCTCTACTTCGACGGCAAGGAAAGCCTGTTCAAGTCCGTGGTGCGCGCCAACATGCTGCCCCTGCTGGACGAGGCCGAGGCGCGTGTCGACCGCCACGAGGGTAGCAGTGCCGAGCTGCTCTGCGAGCTGATCCGCAACTGGTGGGAGGCGGCCTCGCACACCGGGCTGAAAGGAATTTCCAAGCTGATGATGGCCGAATCGGGGAACTTCCCCGAACTTGCCCGCTTTTATCACGCAGAAATCATCGCCCGCAGCGACGCCACCGTGGTACGCGTGCTGGAACGCGGCATGGCCCGCGGCGAATTCCGTCGCATCGATGCCGAGGCGATGAAAAAGGTCATCGTCGCGCCCGTGGTCATGCTCATGCTGTGGGACCAGTCCCTGGCTCCCTGCGCCATCGCGCCCATCGATACCGATGCCTACCTGAAAAGCCTCATGGACCTGTGCGTCCATGGCCTGAAGGCCTGATCTCCTCCTCCCGACCGCGTTGCACTGAGGAAAACCCGCAACAAATAGACAATACCGGCTACCCGAGGCGCCCTTTCCCCGCAGAGATGAGCTGATGAGCGCGTCGGTGTTTGATAAAATGCTGGCTTTCCGTCGCTACTAGATTAGAGCCACCGCCATGAACCTCGAACAAGCCCGCTTCAACATGATCGAACAGCAAATCCGTCCCTGGAACGTGCTGGCGCAGGATGTGCTGGACCTGCTGATGGTCGTCAAGCGTGAAGAATTCGTCCCCGCTGCCCATCGCAGCCTGGCCTTCTTCGACACCGAAATCCCGCTGCCGGGTGGCGAGAACATGCTGGCGCCGAAGATCGAAGCGCGCATCCTGCAGGAATCCAACGTCAAGAAGCATGAATACGTGCTGGAAATCGGCGCAGGTTCGGGCTACATGGCGGCCCTGCTGGCCCACAAGGCACGTCACGTGACGACGGTCGAGATCTCGCCGGAACTGAAGGCCCTGGCCGAACAGAACCTGTCCGACTACGGCGTGGCCAACGTCGATGTGCAGCTGGGCAATGGCGCGCAAGGCTGGGCAGGCGCCGATGGCAAGGCCGCCGAATACGACGTGATCGTCATTTCCGGTTCGCTGCCGGTGCTGCCGGAAGCCTTCGGCAAGCAGCTCAAGGTCGGTGGCCGCCTGCTGGCCATCGTCGGTTCGGCCCCGGTGATGGAACTGCAACTGGTCACCCGTACTTCCGAACACGTCTTCGAGACGCTCAACATCGTGGAAACCGCAGCCAAGCCGCTGCATGCCGCGATCATCCCGTCCCACTTCTCATTCTGAAACAGCGGGACGGCGTCATGGAACATATCTCTGCCACCGAACTGGCCGCCTGGATCAACGATCCGCAGCGCCCTACCCCTGTGCTGCTGGATGTACGTGAGCCCTGGGAACACCAGACCTGTCATATCGCGGGTTCGCAGCTGGTGCCGATGAATACCATCCCTGGCCGCTTCTCCGAACTGGAAGAAGACCAGCCGGTGGTGTGCATCTGCCACCACGGCGGGCGCAGCATGCAGGTCGCGGCTTTCCTGGAGCGCCAGGGCTTCAGCCGCGTCATCAATCTCAGTGGCGGCGTCCACGCCTGGGCCAGCCAGGTCGACCCGTCCATGCCCACCTACTGATGCGCCGGCTGCCTGGCTCTACGCGGGGCAGGCAGCCTGTGACACGGGCGCCGGGTCCTCCGGCGCTGGCGTTTCCCTGACTTTCTCTACCTTGCTAGCCGGTTTGCACCGGTCGCTGCAGCGACGGCGCGGTCTTGAGCGCATGCAGCGATGCCGCCAGCATGCGCTCGCCGTCCTTGATCAGGTCGAAGCTGTCAGGGGAAAAGAACCAGTCCGTCAACAGGCCGCTGAAGGTCGAATGCGCCATCAGGCAGGCCAGGCGGATATCCAGCGTGGCCGGTAGCTGGCCGCGCGCCACCGCATTGCCCAGGATCTGCTCCAGTCGCAACATGCCATCGACATGGCATTCGCGTTGGCGAATCAGGATGGGGTCGTTGGCGTCGGCAAATTCACATTTATTGAAGATGATGTCGAAGACGCGCCGGCTGCGCTCGTCTGTGGCCGCCATGGTCAGCACGTAGACGCCGCTGCGCAGGAACTGGCCGAGCGGGTCCTCGATCTGCGGGCTGGCGTTTTCTTCCAGCACCGCCTCCATGGGCAGGCGCACGCGCTCGCACATGGCGTCGAAGAGATCACTCTTGTTCTTGAAGTGCCAGTAGATGGCGCCCCGGGTCACGTCGGCGGCCTTGGCCACGTCGGCCAGCGAGGTCTGTGAAACACCGCGCTCATGGAACACCTGCTCGGCGGCATCGAGGATGCGCGAGCGCGTTTCCAGCGCTTCTTCCTTGGTGGAGCGGGCCATGTCAGCAACCCGCGCTGGAAAGTGAAGACATTTGCATCATGGCAAACTCCACGAGAGCGACAGCCCCGGGCTCGTCATGCCGCAGGCGCACATGCCGTGACGACAGGAATTGTCTGTCCCAGATGCCATATTGGCAGAAACTGTCATATTGTTGAAAGAGTTCATGAAGCACAATATCAGGTCGACTGGATCGTCTTCCCTCCTGGTCTGGACACATCAGATGAGTACAAACGGATAAGGAAGAACTCGGATTTACTTGGACGAAAGCGGCATTTCAGTGCCCCCAACGCGATAATGCAAGGGAAAACTCATATTTTCCTACGCCATTTCGAACAAGTTTGATAAATTAATGTGATGTTGAGAAGAAATACATACATTCATGAATGTATGTATAATAGCATCCGCTTCAAGTCCCTGCCGTTCATCAAGCGCATATTTTTCATCGCCCTAGCCGGGAAGCGGGCGCGTGATCTTGCGCATTGCAGCAACGCACCTCGGTCATCGTCCTATGCCATTGACCGAGGCCGCATCAAGGTCGTAACCGGTTCTACCGAATTCGTTTCATCGCCGCTCTGGCGGCTTCAACTTTACTTTCGTGCGAGATATCTATGAGCTCAGTCAGTCGTTTCACGCGCCTCACCATGACCGTCGCAATCGCCGCCGCCCTGGTCGCCTGCGGACAAAAACCCGCCGCCCAGGGCGGCCAGATGCCGCCGTCGGAGGTGTCGGTGGTGACCATCGCCCCGCAGCGCGTGGCCATTACCAATGAACTGCCGGGCCGTGTGGAAGCCTTCCGCGTGGCGCAGGTGCGCGCACGCGTGGCTGGCATCGTCCAGAAGCGCGTCTTCAAGGAAGGCAGCGAGGTCAAGGAAGGCCAGGTCCTCTTCAAGATCGATCCGGCCCAGTACAAGGCCAGCCTGGACAGTGCCCAGGCCACCCTGGCACGCGCCCAGGCCAACCTGGTCCAGACCTCGCTGACCGCCCAGCGCTACAAGCCGCTGGTGGAAGTCAATGCAGTCTCCAAGCAGGAATATGACAATGCCGTGGCCGCGCAGAAGCAGGCCGAGGCCGATGTCGCCTCCGGCAAGGCCGCCGTGCAGACTGCCAGCCTGAACCTGGGTTATGCCACCGTGACCTCCCCCATCACCGGCCGCATCGGCCGCGCACTGGTGACCGAAGGCGCACTGGTAGGCCAGGGTGATGCCACCCAGCTGGCACTGGTGCAACAACTCGATCCGGTCTACGTCAACGTGACCCAGTCCAGCGCCGACCTGCTCAAGCTGCAGCAAGCGATGGCGGCCGGCCAGTTGAAGAGCGTCGGCGACAACAAGGCCGGCGTGACCCTGGTGCTGGAAAACGGCCAGGCCTACCCGCTGCCGGGCAAGCTGCTGTTCTCCGACATCAGCGTCGACGAGAGCACCGGTTCGATCTCGCTGCGCGCCGAGTTCCCCAACCCCAAGCGCATGCTGCTGCCGGGTACCTATGTGCGGACCAAGATCGAACAGGCCGTCGACGAGGCTGCCCTGCTGGTGCCGCAACAGGCCGTCATGCGTGACGCCGGTGGTTCGTCGGTGTTCGTGGTCAATGCCGATAGCAAGGTCGAAGCGCGTCCGGTCAAGACCGGTGCCGCCCGTGGCAACAACTGGCAAGTGCTCGATGGCTTGAAGGAAGGCGACCGCGTCATCGTGGAAGGCCTGCAGAAAGTCCGCCCGGGTGCGCCTGTGAAGCCGGTGCAATGGAATCCGGCGGGCGCTCCCGCACAAGCTGCTGGCCAGCCGGCCAAGCCGGATGCGAGCGCCCAACCGAAAGCTAACTAAGAGGCTGCCAGATGGGAAAGTTCTTTATTGATCGCCCCGTATTTGCGTGGGTGCTAGCGATCTTCATCATGTTGGGCGGTGCGCTGGCCATTACCGGCTTGCCGGTGGCCCAGTACCCCAGCATCGCGCCGCCGACCATCGTGGTCACGGCAACCTATCCGGGTGCGACCGCGCAGACCCTGGACGATTCGGTGACCAGCCTGATCGAACAGGAAATGAACGGCGCCGATGGCCTGCAGTACATGGAATCGCAAAGCCAGGCCAACGGCCAGGTGCAGATCACCATCACCTTCTCGCCTGACACCAATGCCGACCTGGCCGCGGTGGATGTGCAGAACCGCCTCAAGCGCGTGGAGGCCCGCCTGCCGGCAGCCGTCACGCAACAGGGCGTGCAGGTGACCAAGTCGCGCTCCAACTTCCTGCTCTTCATCGGCCTGTCGTCCACCGATGGCAAGCTCGATCCGGTGGCGCTGGGTGACTACCTGTCGCGTAACGTCTTGAACGAAATCAAGCGCGTTCCTGGCGTGGGCCAGGCCCAGCTGTTCGGTACCGAACGCGCCATGCGCATCTGGATCGATCCGAACAAGCTGATCGGCCTGAACCTGAGCCCGGCCGACGTGACCGCCGCCATCACCGCGCAGAACGCGCTGGTCGCTGGTGGTACCCTGGGTGCCCTGCCCAGCCCCGGTTCGCAGCAGATCGCCGCGACCGTGGTGGTCAACGGCCAGCTGACCACAGCCGAGCAGTTCGGTGACATCATCCTGCGCGCCAACGCCAATGGCTCCAGCGTGCGCATGCGCGATGTGGCCCGTATCGAAGTCGGCGGCCAGAGCTATGACACCTCCGGTCGCCTGGATGGCAAGCCGTCCTCCTTCATCGGCGTGCAGCTCTCGCCCACCGCCAACGCGCTGGGTACCGCCACCGCCGTCCACAAGAAGATGGAAGAGCTGGCCAAGTACTTCCCGACCGGCGTGAAGTACACCATCCCCTACGACACCTCCAAGTTCGTCAAGATCTCGATCGAGGAAGTGGTCAAGACCCTGATCGAAGCCATCGTGCTGGTGTTCCTGGTGATGTTCCTGTTCCTGCAGAACATCCGCTACACCATCATCCCCACGGTGGTGGTGCCGGTGGCCCTGCTGGGTACCTTCGCCACGCTGCTGGTGTTCGGCTTCTCGATCAACGTGCTGACCATGTTCGGCATGGTGCTGGCCATCGGTATCCTGGTGGACGATGCGATCGTGGTGGTGGAAAACGTCGAACGCATCATGAGCGAGGAAGGCCTGTCGCCGCCTGAAGCGACCCGCAAGGCCATGGGCCAGATCAGCGGCGCGCTGATCGGTATCACCCTGGTGCTGATCGCGGTGTTCATCCCGATGGCCTTCTTCGGCGGCGCCGTGGGTGCGATCTATCGCCAGTTCTCGCTGTCGATGGTGGCCTCCATGGTGTTCTCGGTGCTGATGGCCTTCACCCTGACCCCGGCGCTGTGCGCGACCATCCTCAAGCCGGTCGAGAAGGGTCACCACCATGAGAAGAAGGGCTTCTTCGGCTGGTTCAACCGCAAGTTCAACACCACTGCCGCCGGCTACCAGGGCCTGATCGCCCGCATGCTGGGCAAGGCCGGTCGCTACATGATCGTCTATGTGCTCATCGTGGGTTGCGTGGCGCTGCTGTACGCACGCCTACCGGCGTCCTTCCTGCCCAACGAAGACCAGGGCTACATCATTACCAACGTGCAGCTGCCGCCGGGCGCAAGCACTGCGCGCACGACCGAGGTGGTCAAGCAGATCGAGGAGTACTACCTGAAGGACCCGGCCGTGGAACACGCCATTGCCGTGCTGGGCTTCTCGTTCTCGGGTAACGGCCAGAACGCCGCCCTGGTGTTCACGCCCCTGAAGGACTGGTCGCAACGCGACAAGTCGCAGTCGGCCGACGCCATCGCCGGCAAGGCCTTCGGCACCTTCATGCGGATCAAGGATGCCATCGTGTTCCCGCTGAACCCGCCGCCGATCCCGGAACTGGGTAACGCGACCGGCTTCACCTTCCGTCTGCAGGACCGTGCCGGCATGGGTCACGCCGCGCTGGTGCAGGCCCGCAACCAGATCCTGGGCATGGCTTCGCAAAGCAAGGTGCTGGCGGGTGTGCGTCCGGAAGGCCTGGAAGATGCGCCGCAGCTGCAACTGGACATCGACCGCGACAAGGCCAATGCACTGGGTGTGCCGTTCTCGACGATCAATAGCGTGCTCTCCACGGCGCTGGGTTCGTCCTACGTGAACGACTTCCCCAACCAGGGCCGTCAGCAGCGTGTGATCGTGCAGGCCGACGCCAACCGTCGCCTGCAACCTGAAGACCTGACCAACCTGTACGCCCGCAACGGCGACGGCAACATGGTCCCCTTCTCGTCCTTCGTGACGGCCAAGTGGATCAATGGTCCGGTGCAGTTGATCCGCTACAACGGCTATCCGGCCATGAAGATCGCCGGTGGCGCCGCACCTGGTCGCAGTACCGGTGAAGCCATGGCCGAGATGGAATCCTTCGTGGCCAAGCTGCCGCCCGGCTTCGGTTTCGAGTGGACCGGTCAGTCGCTGGAAGAAAAGACCTCCGGCAACCAGGCCCCGGCCCTGTATGCACTGTCGCTGATCGCCGTGTTCCTGGTGCTGGCAGCGCTGTATGAAAGCACCTCGATCCCGCTGGCGGTGATGCTGGTGGTGCCGCTGGGTATCCTCGGCGCACTGCTGGGCGTGACGCTGCGTTCCATGCCCAATGACGTGTACTTCAAGGTGGGCATGATTGCGGTGGTGGGGCTGTCGGCCAAGAACGCGATCCTGATCATCGAGTTCGCCAAGGACCTGCAGGCACAAGGCAAGGGCTTGATCGAGGCCACGCTGGAAGCGGTACACCTGCGTTTCCGCCCGATCATCATGACCTCGCTGGCCTTCATCCTCGGCGTGCTGCCGCTGGCGATTGCCTCTGGCGCCGGTTCGGCCAGTCAGCGCGCCATCGGTACCGGCGTGATGGGCGGCATGATCACGGCCACCGTGCTGGCGGTGTTCCTGGTGCCGATCTTCTTCGTGGTCGTGCGCAAGATTTTCAAGGGCAGCGAGCGTCAGCGCAAGTTTGACGCCGAGCACTCGCCCAAGATCAATGTGGAGAATAACAATGACAATGGCTAAACTGTCGATGCCGCGCACACCCCGCCTGCTGCAACTGTGCGCAGCGCTGGCCGTGGCCGGCGTACTGGGGGGCTGCTCGCTGGCCCCCACCTATGAGCGCCCGCAGGCGCCGGTGGAAACGGCCTACCCGGCCGATACCGCCGGCCGTGCCGAGCTGCAGGCGGTCAACCTGGGCTGGCGCCAGTTCTTCCCGGACCAGCGCCTGCAACAACTGATCGCAGCCGCCCTGGAAAACAACCGTGACCTGCGTACTGCCGTCCTGAACATCGAGGAAGCCCGTGCGCAGTACCAGATCGCCCGTGCCGACCTGCTGCCCAGCCTGAACGCGACCGGCAGCGCCGCGCGTAGCCGCACTGCGGCCAGCCAGTCGCTGACCGGCCAGCCCTTCGTCAGCAACAGCTACCAGGTGGGCCTGGCGGTACCGGCCTACGAGCTGGACTTCTTTGGTCGCGTACGCAACCTCAAGGACGCTGCGCTGGCCTCCTACCTGTCCACCGAAGAAGCGCAGAAGTCGGCCCAGATCAGCCTGGTGGCCCAGGTCGCCCAGGCCTACCTGTCCGAGCGTTCCTATGCCGAGCAGCTGCAGCTGGCCGACGATACGCTCAAGTCGCGTGAATCCAACCTGCAGCTGGCGCAGAAGCGCCTGGATGTGGGCGCCAGCTCGGCGCTGGATTTCCGCCTGACGCAAACCCTGGTGGAGTCGGCCCGCGTCGCCAAGGCCCAGCTGGAACGCCAGCGCGCCCAGGCGGAGAACGCCCTGACGCTGCTGGTGGGCAAGAAGGTCGGTGACCTGCCAGCGGCGCAATTGCTGTCGGATGAAAAGATCGTCACCGACATCCCTGCCGGCCTGCCCTCGGAACTGCTGACCAACCGTCCGGACATCCGCTCGGCCGAGCAGAGCCTGCTGGCGGCCAATGCCAACATCGGCGCGGCGCGTGCGGCATTCTTCCCGCGCATCTCGCTGACCGGCAGCTTCGGCAGCGCCAGCAGCACGCTGGGCGGCCTGTTCGAATCCGGTTCGGGCGCCTGGAGCTTCGGCCCCTCGCTGTCGCTGCCGATCTTCGATTTCGGCCGCAACAGCGCCAACCTGGACCTGGCTGAAGTCCGCAAGAACAAGGCCGTGGTGACCTACGAGAAGACCATCCAGACCGCCTTCCGCGAAGTCGCCGATGCCTTGGTGGCGCGCGGCAGCCTGGATGACCAGGTCAAGGCCCAGGAAGCCTTCTTGCTGGCCGAGCAGGAACGTCTGAAGCTGACCGACCTGCGCTTCAAGAACGGCATCGCCTCCTCGCTGGACCAGCTCGATGCCCAGCGTGACCTGTTCTCGGCGCAGCAGGCGCTGATCCAGGCGCGGCAGTTGCGTCTGAACAATGCCATCGATCTGTACAAGGCATTGGGGGGCGGGCTCAACGAGAACTCGGTGAGCGTGGCGGCCAAGTAAGCGGCCAGGTAGCCGCCATCGTCCCTCCTGGAAGGGATGGCACAATGAAAAAGAGCAGGCCTGTCGGCCTGCTCTTTTTTTTCACCCATCGGCATTAGCGAGCGGCTGGCTTGCCCATGCGTTCCAGCTCCCAACCGGCGGCCTGGTACTCCAGATAGACGGTCACCCCCAGCTTGCGCGCCTGCTCGAAGGCGTCTTGCGCGCCCTTGGCATCGGCCTTGGCCAGTCGCGCCTGGCCGACGAAGAACCAGGCCTCGGTGAGCGCCATGTCCTGGTCGTCCCCCTTCTTGCGTCGCGCCGCCTGCAGGATGTCGTCCTCGTTCAAGGTGCCGGCCACCAGTCCGAGCAAGGGACTGGGCCAGTTGCTGTTGACGCCCACGCCCTTGGCCGCTGCCTGCAGCTCGGCACTGACGGGTTGCCCCAGGCGCCGCGCCGTCACGCCCTGCCACAGCATCGGATAGTGGCGCACCTCGGAATCCACCTGGCCGGCCGCCACCGACTGGCCGAAATCGGCCAGGGCCTCGTCATACTTTCCCAGGAAGAAGCGCGAGATACCACGCGATTGCAGCAACGACGCTTCCTCGCCGCCCAGCGCCAGCGCGCGGGTGTAATCAGGAATGCTGCGCGCGAATTCGCGGGAGTCACGCAACACATGAGCCCGGCATTCCCAGGCACGCGGCACGGCTGGCGCCAGGCGCACGGCCTGTTCGGCATCGGCCAGGCCCAGCGGCGCCTGGTCCATTTCAGCCCGCACTTCGGCACGCCGGCACAAGGCCTCGACCATGTCAGTGCCCTTGAGGCGGCCGCCGGCGATGGCACGATCATAGGCTTCCAGCTCCTGTTGCAGACGGCGGCGCAGGGTCTGCGACAGCGATGGCCCGCCCAGATCCAGCCCCAGGAAGCCGCTGCGCTTGATGGCCTCGCGCTCGACAAGCTCCCCTTGCGGGGTCACGCCGTTGAGCTGCTGCAGGCTTGCCGCCAGCATTTCCAGTTCGGCCGGCGTGACCGATTCCTTCAGGGTATCGAGCGTCATCTCGGTCTGCAGGACGTTGCCACGGAAGCTGCGATTGATTCCATACTCGAAGAAGGCATTCCTGACATGACGGATGACAGGATCACGCATCACCGCCACGTTGGCGGGCCAGACGATGCGCATCTTGTAGCGCATGCGATACGGTGCGCGCGTGACCACGGCCGGGAAGCTGCGCTTGATGTTCTGCGGCAGGTCATATACGCCGTTCATGTTGCTGGCGCCGTACTTGACCAGCCAGCCCTCCGGATACTCCTTGGCCGGCTTGGGCAACTTGTAGCGCACCGTCATCGTCATGCGGTTGGCGAGCGGATCATCTTCCAGCACCGGCTTGCCGGCCAGGTCGATGCCGGGGTAGCGGCGCTCGTAGCTGGACAGGGCGAACTTGCGCAGTCGCTCTTCGGAAATGCTGCGCGTGTTCACACGCATGATCTCGGCATCCACGCCCATCCAGGTCCAGCTGGCGCTGAGCGTGGCATCGCGGTCGAAGGCGGGGACTTCCAGCACCTCTTCCAGCGTCATCGTATTGCGCGCCAGTTCATCGGGCCAGTGCATGCTGTCCAGCTGGCGGGTCTCCGGCGCCACCGGCAGGATAGCCGCCCCCTCGATGCCGGTTCCGCTCCTGGCGAGGCTGGCGGACTGGCCCTTCATGGTGGGGTCAAGATAGTAGTCGACGCCGTCCAGGCGCAGTCGCACCAGGATGTGGTCGAAGACGGTCGGACTGGGCAGGTAGCGCGGCACGATCCGGGGGCCGGACAGCGAGGTCAGCACCGGCGTGGCCTCCAGGTCCATGGCGCGCAGCAGCGTGACCAGCAGATAGGTCTTGTCCTTGCAATCGCCGTAGCGGTCGCGCACGACGTCAGCAGGGGGATGGGGACGGTGCGAGCTTTCGCCGATGGAGACCGAGAAATAGCGGATCTCGTCCTGCACCCACTGCAGCGCCGCCACGGCCCGCTGCTCGGCGGTGGGCAAGCTCTTCCACTGCGCCACGCGCGCCTGCAGCTCGCCCGGCACCGGTGCCGGCGGGAACAGGTCATTGGCCCAGCGCGCCACGTTGTTCCAATTATCCCAGGCGGAGAACTGCAGGCCGCGATAGGGTATGAAATCCTTGGGGACCCAGCGGTCGACGTCTTCCGGCTTGTAGCCGCGTTGCGTGAAGCGCAGCTTGCGCCAGCCAGCGGCTTCGGTGATCTCGGGACGGATCTCGGGACCGTTGACGTCGCCCACCATCTTCCACTGCACGGGCTCCGTGAGGGGATGGTTCAGGATCACGCGGCGCAATTCCACCGGCATGGTCCAGTCCCAGCCGGCATCCTGGGCATAGGTGCTGCCGAACACCGGATTGGCGCCATCGATGGAATAGGCATACTGGACCGTGTCACCCACTCGCAGATCGGCCACCAGCAGGACTGCGGCGACGGTGCCGCTGTAGATGCCGTTCTCCAGGCCCAGTTCGCGCTGCAGGAAGCGCACCTGGACCCGGCTGGTCTGGTCCAGCACCTCGCGACCGCGCAACACGCGCAGGCTATGCAGATGCAGCTTCTGGTACTGCGGCACGAACTCCAGGCTCACCTGGCCGACGGCCGCCAACAGGTTGCTGTCGTTGACCTGGATGGCGCGGCTGACGAAGTAGGAGGGCGTGCTGCCGGCGCGGAACTGGCTGTCCCACAGACGCAGCACGGCAGGATCGCTGCGGTTGGTGGCGGGGATGTCGGCGCGCTCCACCCAGGCCGGCAACGGATCGCCCCGCGTGAAGGACTCCGCTGCGACCTGGATTTCCCGTACCGGGATCTCGGGCGCGGCAGCCTTGTCGTCTTGCGACTGGGCCATTACCACAATGGAGAAACAGCTCAGCACGACGGCCAGTGCCGTTCTTGCCGACGATAAGCGCATTGACATCCCCCCTGGATAGAGACTGCGCCCGCGTCCCGCAGGCGCTGTTTATAGGTGTAAGGACCTGGATTGTACGCTGCGCTCAGTGCCGGCTGTCTTGTAACAAGGGCTGCAGCAGGTCCAGCGTGCGTCCGGTAGCCCCCTGGTGTTGGCGTGCAAAGGTCGTGGCGGCTTGCGCCATCCGGGCCGTGGCGTCGGCATCGGCGATCAGGGACGACCATTGGCGCAACAGCGTGACGGCATCGTCCACCCGCATGGCCGCACCATCGCGCAGGGCATCTTCGGTGATGACCTGGAAGTTGAAGGTATGCGGCCCGATCAGCACCGGCTTGCCCAGTGCAAAGGCCTCGATCAGGTTCTGCCCGCCCAGCGGCAGCAGGCTGCCACCGATGAAGGCGACGTCGCACACGGCATAGTAGGCAAACATCTCGCCCATCGAGTCACCCAGTACGACATCCACTTCCTCCACCCGGACATCCTGCTCCAGCGCGGAACGGCGGCGCAGGCGCAAGCCGCGTGCCGAGATCATCTGCGCGACCTCATCGAAGCGTTGCGGATGACGCGGCACGATGATGGTCAACCAGTCGGTCTGCCCCAGCTTGGCCAGCGCATCCAGGATCAGCGGCTCCTCGCCCTCGCGGGTGCTGGCACAGAGCAGGACCTTGCGTGATCCGATGGCGCGCTTCCACGCCAGGCCGCGCTCGACGATGTCGACCGGCGGCTGGACGTCGAACTTGAGGCTCCCCGTCACAGCTACCTGCCTCGCCCCGAAGGCACGCAGGCGCTGCGCATCGGCGTCCGACTGCGCGCCGACCACATCGATGGCTTCGGCCGCCGGACGCAATAATGCGGCGAAGCGCTGCCCGCGACGTAATGACCGCTCCGACAAGCGTGCATTGGCCAGCATCACCGGCACCTTGTGGCGACGACATTGCTCGATGAGATTGGGCCAGACCTCGGTTTCCATCAGGATGCACACCGCCGGCCGGAAATGACGCAGGAAGCGCGCGCACATCCATCCGGTGTCATACGGCAGGAAGCTCTGCACCACCCGTGCGCCGTGGCGGCCGAAGACCTGCGCGCCGGTTTCACGACCGGTCGCGGTCATGCACGTCAGCAGCACCCGATGACCGGGATAGGTTTGCAGGAGGGCGTCGATGAGTGGCTCGGCCGCACGTGTCTCGCCGACCGACACGGCGTGGACCCAGATGAAGCGCGCCTGCGCTTCGGACAGGCGGGGATAGAACCCCAGCCGTTCGGCCACATGGGCGCGGTAACCCGGCTCCTGGCGGCCGCGACGCCACAGGCGCAGCAGCACCAGCGGCATGCCGACCCACCACAATGCGCTATACAACCACCGCATCTCAGACCAGGGGATGGCCGGCCAGGCGCGTCAGGATGGCCAATGGGCTGGATTGCTGGTCGTACTGGCGCTCGGGCGCCAGGTGCAGGGTCTGCTCCATCATGTACTGGCCCGACATGACGGCGTGCGAGGCCTGGTCGGAGAAGCAGATCCAGACCGAACCGGCGGCGAAGGGCATGGTGACCTGCTGGGCCTCCTGCTGGTATTGCATGTCACCTTTCATGCCGTCATGCAGTTGCAGCATCAGATGGTCGTATTCGCTGCGCAAGGTCTTGGTCACATGCAACGCCTTGAGCGCGCTGGCCTGCCAGCGCACGTAGGGCTTGGCACGCGGCAGGAAGCGCCGCGCCACGGTTTCGAAGGGCTCGCCCACGCGCCAGACACGCGGCACGCCATCCGGATTGACGTTGGTGAACACGCGCAGGATGCGCTCGCCATAGTTGGGACGGGAGGGAAAGGCATCCACATGCATGCGACGGTCATCGGCGCGCCAGGACTGCGCACGTGTCTCGACCTGCATCGGGCGGTAGCTGGTGGGCGCCACGCGCAGCGCATCACGGTACTTGGGCAGGAGCGTATGCACCAGCGCCAGCGCCTGCTCGCGGAAGCGACCGACCATGGCAGCCAGTGCCAGCTGCTGTTCGGCACCGCCGGCCGCGCCCTTGATGTGCCCACGGGCATCCAGGCTGATATTGCGGACCTTGGGGTCGCGCACGGCCGGGTCAAGGAGCTTGCGCTCGGACTCCAGCAACTGGAAGGCCAACTGCGGGAAATACAGGACCTTGCCGGCTTCCAGCGCGGTGATCCAGTCCTGGTTGGGATTGTCGACCTGCCATTCGGTCAGGCCGATCTCGATGATTTGCGATTCCATGGCGCGTATTATGCCCGCAAGCGCTGGAGCCGTGTATCTGCCGGAAAGTGTAAAGTCCGGCCAGAACGCCCGCCACAAGCACCTGCCAGCAGCTTCCAGTGAGTTTGAACGTATCGTTTGATCTGCTTCAACGCATGCCGCTGGTCTGCGTCTGCATTGTCATTCCAGCAAATCCAGGGCGGACTTCAAGACCTGGTCTTCGCTCGGCGGGCTGCCCAGGTCACCCAGGTTGATGATGCGAGGTGACCAGTTGCCCTCGGTTTTCCATCGCGGCGAATCGCAATACAACTCGACGGTCGGCTGGCCATAGGCTGCCGCGATATGGGTCAGCCCGGTATCGAGCCCGATCACCAGGCGCGCCTGCTGCACCAGCGCGACCGCCTGCATCAGCGGCAAGGCCGGCAACACGGTAGCACCTGGAATGCCGGCAGCCAGCACCTGGGCGGCCTGCTGCTCCTTGCTGCTGCCCCAGGGCAGCAATACCGGCAAGCCACGCGCGGCCAGGGCCTGCCCCAGCTTGATCCACTGCGCCTGCGGCCATTGCTTGGCGGCGCGCGCGGTGCCATGGAAGAAGACCACATATGGCTGTTCAGGCATCCACGACCAGCGTGGCTGCGGCGGCGCCTGCAGGGCGAAGTCGGGCGGGCCTTCCAGCTGATAGCCCAGCGCGCAAGCGGCCACCAGGCGTGCGCGTGTCACCGCGTGGGTGTGGCGGTCTACCGGGATGCTCTGGTCATGGAAGATGCGCGATACCGGCTCGTAACCCGAGCCCTCGGTGGCATTGGCCAGCCCGATACGGCGACCGTCACCGGCCAGGCGCGCCATGCGCATGACCACGCTGGTCTTGAGCAGGCCCTGGGTATCGAAGACGACGTCATAGCGCTCGGCGCGCAGTTGCCGCCGGAACGTGCCGATCTCGGCGCGGGTGGCCGCCGAGAACAGGGACTTGCGCCAGCGGCGCAGGGCAATGGGGATGATATTGCGCACCAACGGGTTCAGGCGGACCAGGCTGGTATAGGCTTCTTCCACCACCCAGTCGATCTGGGCGCCGGGGAAATGCCGCTGGATGTCCGCGACCATCGGCATGTTGTGGACAACGTCGCCTAGCGACGAGACACGGACAATAAGGATTTTCAAGGCTGGCCCACTCTGGCTGAACGTAACTGTGGGCCAGCATCTTACCTCATCGGCGACTCAGAACGGCAGAGTCACGTCGGGACGGGCGACCAGGATCACCTTGCGGAACTCGGCCTGGATGCGCGCCAGGGCCTCCGGCGTCTCGGCTTCGAAGCGCAGCACCACCACTGGCGTGGTGTTGGAGGAGCGTGCCAGGCCAAAGCCGTCGGCATATTCGACCCGCAGGCCATCGATGGTGATGATGTCCCGGGCGCCCTCGAAGCGGGCATCGCTTTGCAGCTTGCCGATCAGCACCACGTTCTCGCCTTCCTGCAGTTGCAATTGCAGTTCCGGGGTACTGACCGACTGCGGCAGCGCGTTGAGCACAGCCGACGGGTCGTCCTGGCGCGCCATCAGCTCCAGCATGCGCACGCCGGCATAGAGGCCGTCATCGAAGCCGAACCAGCGGTCCTTGAAGAAGATATGACCGCTCATCTCACCGCCCAGCGGGGCGCCGGTCTCGCGCAGCTTGGCCTTGACCAGCGAATGCCCGGTCTTCCACATCAGCGGCTGACCGCCACGCGCGCTGATCCAGGGCGCCAGGTGGCGCGTGCATTTGACGTCGTAGAGGATCTGCTTGCCCGGATTACGCGTGAGCACGTCTTCGGCAAACAGCATCAGTTGGCGGTCCGGATAGATGATCTGGCCATCCTTGGTCACCAGGCCCAGGCGGTCGCCATCGCCATCGAAGGCGAGGCCGAGCTCATTGTCGGTTTCCTGCAGGCAACGGATCAGGTCCTGCAGGTTTTCCGGATGGGCCGGATCGGGGTGGTGGTTGGGGAAGTTGCCATCGACCTCGCAGAACAGCTCAGTCACCTCGCAACCCAGCGCACGGTAGAGCTCGGCCGCAAAGGCGCCCGCCACACCATTGCCGCAATCGACGGCGATCTTCATCGGACGAGCCAGCTTGACGTCCGAGATCATGCGCTGGAGATAGGCGTCCTTGATGTCATGGGTGCTGTAGCCACCGGCGCCTTGCGGGAAATCACCCTTGACGATGGCGTGGTACAGCGCCTGGATGGTCTCGCCGTGGATGGCCTCGCCGGCCAGCACCATCTTGAAACCGTTGTAGTCCGGCGGATTGTGGCTGCCGGTGACCATGATGCCCGATTGGGTATCGAGCACATGGGTGCCGAAATACACCATGGGGGTGGCGACCATGCCCAGGTCGATCACATCCACGCCCGTGGCCTGCAGGCCACGGGCCAGTTGCGCCGCCAGCTCGGGGCCGGACAGGCGGCCATCGCGGCCGATCACGACCTTGGTTTGCCCCTTGGCGAGTGCCGCGGCGCCGAAGGCCTGGCCGATCTGGTAGGCGACCTGGCCGTCCAGGGTTTTGTTGATGATGCCGCGGATGTCGTAGGCCTTGAAGATGGAATGAGCGAGTGCGTTCATGAGAGGCAATAGAAGGTGACGATCAATGGGGGGCACATCTTTTTTTTCTTCTCAACATCATCCAGCGCGGAGACCTGAAGCGGACGATACGAGAATATAACCAAAGATAGGCCACGATAAAGGCAAATGCACAAGCCATCAGCAACCAGGTATTGCGCCAGAACAAGGTGGCCGGCACCACTGCCAGCGAAGACAGCAGCCACAGGTAGGGCGATGTCATGGAATTGCCCCGGATCAGCGAGCGCGCATCCTCGCGACCTACGGCCCAGCGCACCAGACGACGGAAGATAAGGCTGTGCAGGTGGATGCCGTCGGGCATGCCGGCAGGCATGCCGCGCACGAATACGCGACGATAGGCCGAGAACAGTGTTTCAAATACCGGGTAGATCAGCAGCAGCAAGGCATACCAGGACGACACTGCCGGATTGCGCATGACCAGCAGGATGGAAAGCTCGCCCAGGACGAAGCCTAGGAAATAGGCCCCGCCATCCCCTAGGAAGATCATCCCGGCCGGGAAGTTCCAGATGAAGAAGCCGGCAATGGCACCGGCCACGATGAGCGCCGACACCAAGACGAAGGTGTCATTGACCTGGAAGGCCACATAACCCAGCGACATCAGCATGCAGATCGTCACAACGCCGGCCAGGCCGTTGAAGCCATCGATGATGTTGACCGCGTGCGCCACCCCGGCCACGGCGAGCATGGTCAATGGCAATGCGATCCAGACCGAGGTGATCTGCCAGGTCACGAAGCCCAGGTGGATATGGCTGATGCGCGCATCCATGAGCACGAAGCCCATCAAGGCCGCCACGAAAGTCAGTCCCAGGCGGCGGGTCGGACTGACCTTGCGGGTGAAATCCTCGACCAGGCCGCCAGCGAAGGCTACCGACGAACATAGCAGCAACATGCCGATCTGGATGGCCAGATCCCGGGTACGAAAGGAGGAAATACAGCAATTGATGGCGACGGTGGCAAAGATGCAGAGACCGCCGATGCGGGGAACCGCATGGACATGTACCTTTTGCACCCCATCCAGATCTACATCCAGACCCGCTTCATGGACGTGGTCATGTCGAATGACCAACAAAGTGAAAACGGCTGAAATGACAAAACTAATTAAAAATGAAGACATGTATTGAGTTGCCTACGAGACGGACGTCCGCCCTTTGGGTATGCGTCCGCCAAAAACAGAAAGTTTACATCTTTTCGATAACACTTTTGCGCAGCACTGGCGGCATTGTCGCATGCCGAGGCGGGCTCAGACGCATTCTCTGGACTTACCCAGACATATTTCGATGCGTATATTTTCCCACCCAATGGGACCAACTGAAAAGAAATGTATGGTTTAAAATGGCGGCTTATTCAATAGGTCGCAATGATGCCTTGGTATCTCATCCACACAAAGCCTAGGCAAGAAAAGGTTGCACTGGAGAATCTGGAGCGTCAAGGCTACACCTGCCTGCTTCCAATGTTGCCAAAAGAGAAGATTCGCAAGCGCAGCATCGATGCTTCGGCCGAACCGCTCTTCCCGCGCTACCTGTTTTTGCAAACGGACGAAAACAGGACCGGACGCGGCCTGGCGCCTGTTCGTTCAACACGCGGGGTTAGCCGGCTCGTTTCATTTGGGGCCATGCCCGCAGAAGTAGCCCCGCGCCTCATTGAATTACTTCGCTCGTTCGAGCACCAGGAAGCCACCCCCGTGCCGCTGTTTTTGCCCGGGGAGCGGGTCATCGTGACGACCGGCGCATTTGCCGGCCTCGAAGCGGTCTACAAAATGGCCGATGGCGCTCGCCGGGCCATGATTCTCATCGAGATTCTCCACAAGGAAGTTCGCATGAGCATCTCTCCGGCCGATCTGCGCAAGTGCTAGTAAGCCACAAATACTACAAGAAACTCGCAAAAAAGACTGCCTGAAATCAATGGCGTATGGCACAATCCGTTCGCCATATGAACACCCCCTCTCCCCCATCCTTCAGGGGATCTGGATTGCCTATCCGCGCTTGCTGACCGTTGTACAGCACGGCGGTAGCCTGCCCGAAAACACTCAACCACCGCCGCCATGACCCATCGTCCGGAATTCCAGGAAGATCTCCAGTTCCAGGTGCTACGCCGGTTACAGGAAGAACCGGGCGTGAGTCAGCGGTCATTGGCGCGTGAATTCAACATTAGTCTGGGAAGCATCAATTTTTGCTTTCGTGCCCTGGTCGAAAAAGGCTGGGTGAAAGTCCAGAATTTCAGCAACAACAAGCACAAGCTGGGTTATGCCTATCTCCTGACCCCCTCCGGGATCAGCGAAAAATCAAAGCTCACCGCACGCTTTCTCAAGCGCAAGATCATTGAATACGATGCCTTGAAGGAAGAGATTGACCAGCTCAAGGCTGAGCTCACCGACGAGCAGAACTGAATTTACCGGCAGCAATACCGCCCATCACCCAATCCAACAGAAAAATGAGTTCGTCTAGCAAAATCTATGTAGCCGGCCATCGCGGCATGGTGGGCTCGGCTATCGTGCGCATGTTGCAGAAAGAGGGTCAGCAGCACATCCTCACGCGCTCCCACGAGGAACTGGACCTGACCGAGCAAGCCGCCGTGCGGGCCTTTTTCGAGACTGAAAAACCGGACCAGGTCTACCTCGCAGCGGCCAGGGTGGGCGGCATCCATGCCAACAACACCTATCCTGCCGATTTCATCTATGACAACCTGATGATGCAGGCCAATATCATCGAGGCGGCATTCAGGAATGGCGTGAAAAAGCTCCTATTTCTCGGTTCGAGCTGCATCTACCCGAAGCTGGCCAGTCAGCCGATGAGCGAAGACGCTTTGCTGACAGGCGTCCTGGAACCGACCAACGAGCCTTATGCGTTGGCCAAGATCGCTGGCATCAAGCTCTGCGAAAGCTACAACCGGCAGTACGGCGCCTCCCATGGCATCGACTACCGCAGCGTGATGCCCACCAATCTCTACGGCCCGGGCGACAACTACCACGGCGAAAATTCCCACGTCATCCCGGCCTTGATCCGACGCTTCCACGAAGCCAAGCAACAGGCCGCGCCGACCGTCGCGATCTGGGGTAGCGGCACGCCGCGCCGCGAGTTCCTGTATGTGGACGACATGGCCCGTGCTTGCCTCCACGTCATGAACCTGCCGCAAGAGACCTATGACCAGCATACCCGGCCGATGCTCAGCCATATCAACGTCGGATTCGGCGACGACATCACCATCGCTGATCTCGCCACGCTGATCGGGCGCGTCGTCGGTTACGTGGGCAGCATCGACTTCGACGCCAGCAAACCCGACGGCACGCCGCGCAAGCTCATGGACAGCTCGCGACTGCATTCGCTGGGGTGGGAGGCTACCGTGTCCCTAGAGGCAGGCCTGAAATCGGCTTACCAAGATTTTCTGCAATCCAGCTCCGTCCGCAAGTAACAGGAACCACATATCACCATGACTACACAACCCAAAGTTGCCCTCATCACCGGCATCACCGGCCAAGACGGTGCCTACCTAGCAGAACTGCTGCTCGACAAAGGCTATATCGTCCACGGGATCAAGCGCCGCACCAGCCTGTTCAACACCGATCGGATCGACCACCTGTATCGCGACCGTCACGAATCCGGGGTGCGCTTTTTCCTGCATCACGGCGACATGACCGATTCGTCCTCGCTGATTCGCATCATCCAGCAGACCCAGCCGGACGAAATCTACAATCTGGCCGCGCAGAGCCACGTCGCCGTCAGCTTCGAGGAACCCGAATACACCGCCAACTCCGACGGTCTGGGCGTACTGCGCCTGCTTGAGGCCATCCGCATCCTGGGACTCGAAAAGAAGACCCGCTTCTACCAGGCCAGCACCTCCGAACTCTACGGTCTGGTCCAGGAGATCCCGCAGAAGGAAACCACCCCCTTCTACCCGCGCAGCCCCTATGCCGTGGCCAAGATGTATGGCTACTGGATCGTGGTCAACTACCGTGAAGCCTACGGCATCTATGCCTGCAACGGCATCCTGTTCAACCACGAATCGCCGCGCCGCGGCGAAACCTTCGTCACCCGCAAGATCACCCGTGCCCTGTCTCGCATCAAGCTGGGCCTGCAGGAATGCCTGTACCTGGGCAATCTGGACGCCAAGCGTGACTGGGGCCATGCACGCGACTACGTGGAAATGCAATGGCTGATGCTGCAACAGGACAAGGCCGAGGACTTCGTCATCGCCACCGGCGTGCAATACAGTGTTCGCGACTTCGTCAACGCTGCCGCCAACGAACTGGGCGTAAAGCTGCGCTGGGAAGGCAACGGCGTGGAAGAAAAGGGTTATGACGAACAGGGCGTCTGCCGTGTCGCCGTGGATCCGCGCTACTTCCGTCCGACGGAGGTCGAGACCCTGTTGGGCGACCCCACCAAGGCCAAGGAAAAACTGGGCTGGACGCCGTCGACCTCCTTCGCCGACCTGGTGAGCGAAATGGTGCGCGAAGACCTGAAGTCGGCACAGCGCGACGAACTGATCAAGAAGCACGGCTACCAGGCCATGGACTACAAAGAGTAACCCATGTCGAAATTCACTGTCCTTGAGCTACCCACTTTCACCGAGCCGCGAGGCTCCCTCACGGTGATGGAGAACGCGCTGCCTTTCCAGGTGGTGCGTACCTACTGGATCTATGGAGCCGACGGCCATACCCGCGGCGGGCATCGCCATCAACATACCCGCCAGGGCCTGATTGCCATCAACGGCACCGTCTCCATCTACATGAACGATGGCAAGGGCAGCGAAACCATCGTGCTGGACAAGCCCAGCCAGTGCCTTGTGGTAGAACCGGAAGCCTGGCATACCATGACCTTCAGCGCGGGATCGATCCTGCTGGTGATGTCCTCCCATAGTTACGATCGTAGCGAATATATCGACACTCCCTATGAATAACTCGTCTTTGATCGAATACGAAAGCCTGGCCAAATCCAACACCGCCTTCATGGCGGAGCTGGAGCAGGCGGCAACGCGCGTCATCCGCTCGGGCTGGTACGTACTGGGCCAGGAAGTCTCCGCCTTCGAGGCCGAATTCGCCCAGTATGCCGGCGCACGCCATTGCATCGGCGTGGCCAATGGTTTGGATGCGCTGATCCTCTCCATCGAGGCCCTGGAGTTGCCCGCCGGAAGCGATATCCTGGTGGCGTCCAATACCTATATCGCGACCATCCTCGCCATCGTCCGTGCCGGCCATCGCCCTGTGCTGGTAGAGCCGGAACTGGCGACCTTCAACCTCGATCCAGACCGCTTGGCAGCGGCGATGACCGGCAATACCCGTGCCATTTGCGTCACGCACATGTTTGGCAAGAGCTGCCGGATGGATGAGATTTCCGCATTTGCCAGCCAGCATGGACTGAAACTGGTCGAGGACTGCGCGCAATCGCACGGCGCCAAGTACAACGGCCGGATGACCGGCACCTTCGGTGACACGGGCTGCTTCAGCTTCTACCCCACCAAGAACCTGGGCGCCATTGGCGACGCCGGCGCCATCATCACTGACGACGATGAACTGGCGGACCGCCTGCGCCACCTGCGCAACTACGGATCCAAGCAGAAATACGTCAACCGCTACGTCGGCCTGAACTCGCGCCTGGACGAGCTGCAGGCGGCATTGCTGCGCGTGAAGCTGCGACATTTGGACCAGATGACACAGCACAAGCGCGAACTGGCCGAGATCTATCACGCCGCTCTGCCGCAATGGCTCTCCAAGCCCCTGCAGCGGGATGCGGAATACGACGTCTTCCACATCTATGGCGTTCGCCATGCGCAACGCGATGCACTGCGCCAGCATCTGCTGGAAAACGGCATCAAGACGGAGGTGCACTATCCGATCGCACCGCATCGCCAGCAAGCCATGCAGGGCATCCTCTCGGGGGACTACCCAATTGCCGACGAACAGCACGCAACCGAGCTGAGCCTACCCATCTCGGTCGGCCATACCCGTGACGAGATCGAACGCGTATGCGACGTGGTTCAACGCTTCAAAGCCTGACGATGACAGTACAACGCACTCCCCATACCGACCAGGCGGAAAGCCTGACCATTGAAGCCGGACGCGCCGACGCGCACTATTGGCGGGACCTCTGGCGCTTCCGCGAACTGCTCACCTTCCTGGCCTGGCGCGACATCCTGGTGCGCTACAAGCAGACCGTCATCGGGGTTGCCTGGGGCCTGATCCGGCCGTTGCTGACCATGCTGGTATTCACCATCATTTTCGGTACGCTGGCCAACCTGCCCTCGCATGGCGTGCCCTATCCCGTGCTGGTGTTTTCGGCATTGCTGCCCTGGCAGTTCTTTGCCAATGCGCTCTCTGACAGCAGCAACTCTTTGCTCAGCAACGCGGGGATGATTTCGAAGGTGTACTTCCCCCGCCTGATTGTCCCGGCCAGCGCCATCGTGGTCAGCCTGGTGGACTTCGCCATCACCTTCGTCTTGCTGCTGGCGGTGATGCTCTGGTATCGCATCTATCCTGACTGGCGCATGCTGACGCTGCCCGTGTTCGTGCTGCTGGCGCTGGCAACCTCCCTGGGAGCGGGCCTGTGGTTTGCGGCGCTCAACACCAAATTCAGGGATTTCCGCTACATCGTGCCCTTCGTCGTGCAATTTGGACTCTACGTTTCTCCGGTCGGATTCAGCAGCGAAATCGTGCCGGAAAAATGGCGCCTGCTCTATTCGCTGAACCCCATGGTCGCGGTCATCGATGGATTCCGCTGGGCCGTCATCGGCGGTTCGGCGAAAATCTACTGGCCGGGCTTCATCACTTCAGTGCTCTTCATCAGCGTACTGCTCATCAGCGGGATCATGTATTTCCGCAAGACCGAAAAAACCTTTGCGGACGTCATCTGACATGCCAGCGATCAAGATCGAAAACCTCAGCAAGAAATACGTACTACGACATGAAACGGCCGAGAAGTACGTGGCGCTGCGCGACGTCATCACCGGCGGCGCGCGCAAGCTGATCCGCGGACTTCGTCACCCGCTGGGTGGAGGACGTGAGGCCGAAGCCGGCAGCGAAGAATTCTGGGCGCTCAACGACGTATCGCTGGAAATCCCCCAGGGCGAACGGATCGGCATCATCGGTCGCAATGGTGCCGGCAAGTCGACCTTGCTCAAGATCCTCTCGCGCATCACCGAACCGACGCGGGGCAGGGTCACCCTCAATGGCCGGGTGGCCAGCCTGCTGGAAGTCGGTACCGGCTTCCATCCCGAACTGACCGGTCGCGAGAATATCTTTCTCAATGGCGCCATTCTCGGAATGAGCAAGGCCGAGATCCGCAGCAAGTTTGACGCCATCGTCGATTTCGCCGAGGTCGAGCGCTTCCTGGATACCCCGGTCAAGCGCTACTCTTCCGGCATGTACGTGCGCCTGGCCTTCTCGGTGGCGGCGCACCTGGAATCCGACATCCTGATCGTCGACGAGGTGCTGGCGGTGGGCGACGCTGGCTTCCAGAAGAAATGCATGGGCAAGATGGAATCGGTCGCCAACGATGGTCGCACGATCCTCTTCGTCAGCCACAATATGGGCGCGATCAGCGAACTGTGTACCAGTGCAGCGCTGCTGCACAAAGGCCAGTTGGTCATGCAGGGCGCCGTGCCGCAGGTGATCGAGCAATATTCCCGCCTCACGCTCAACGATCAGGAAACCGGGGTGCAGTTTGCCGACGACGAACGCAAGCCCAGCTCCATCCTGTCGGTCAATATCCGCAACGCCCGTGGCGAGAACAGCAACTCCTTCGACATCGCCGACGACATCGTCATCGAGGTCAGCTACCGCGTCAAGCAGGTCGCCGCCGGCCTGCAACTGACGGTGACACTGTCGCGCAACATGGTGGATGTCCTGCACTCCTTCGACACGGATGACGACGAGGTTCTGCCCCTGCGCGAGGAAGGCCTCTACACGGCCACCTATCGCATCCCGGGAATGACGCTCAAGGCAGGGAGCTATTCGGCATCGGCATTCATCGGGACTCCTGAGTTGCTGATCCAGGCCCTGGAGCATGTGCTGGCCTTCGATGTGGAAGAGTGGTCGGTCAACACGACCGCCAAGAGCTACCGCCGGGAGCGCCCGGGCCTACTCATCTCTCCGGGGAAATGGGCCACCCGGATGACCGAAGAGGCGAGCGATGCCGCAGCCTGATGAATTCCTGTCGCCGTCACCACCGGTGCTGTTCGACAATTTCCACGAAAAGCGTTCATCCGGACAAATCAAGGTTCTGCGCATAGCACGCATCTACCGCATCCTCCGCCCTCTAAAGTTAATTCGAAGACTGTTCAAATGAGTCAACTGAGCGATTCCTGGAATTCGTTTCCCCCGGAAGTGGCTGCCCAATACCTGAAGACCTATGGCCACCCATCGGTTTCCTCCAAGGCGCTTCTGGTCGATGTGTTGCGACAACTCACTGCCAAGGTGGCCACGCCGTCCATCATCGACCTGGGCTGCGGCAATGCGCAGCTAGGCGAGTACTTCTCGGAGCAGGACTACCAATGCGCCTATACCGGCGTGGACTTTTCCGACGTTCTTCTAGATGCCGGGCGCCGCGCGCTGCCCAACGCAAAATTCGTCAAGGATGATGTCAATACCTTGGAACAGATCAAAGGGAGGTACGACGTCGCGCTGTACTCTCATGTGGTCGAACTTCTGTCGGCCCCCGAAGACTCCTTGGCAGCAGCGCGACGCGTCGCCGACGTCATCGTGATCAGGTTCTATGAGCCGCCCGAGTTCGACAGAGATTCGATCGAATTGCGCTGGCTCGATGTCGGCGCGGACAAGCAGGTGCCTTATCTGCGCCGGAAAATGTCGCGCGACTATTACCGACTGATCCTGTCCAGGTTGGGTTGCTCAAAAGTCGATGTCTATCGCGACACCACGAAAGACCAGATCCACGTGCTGCACTTCTGACGCGCACTGCGGCTTGTTGAACCTCGAATCGATCACGCAGCGTGACGCTGCGCATACAAGATATCAATGCCTGGTCAAACCCAGCGCATGCATGCTTAAGGAGTAGTCTTGGCTTGTCTCATCAAACCCCCCATCGACGGCACCAAGGGAGTGTTGACGCTTACGACCCAGGAGCGGGACAGGCTCATCTACGGCTTCGACGATCTACGCGCCCTGTTGCAAAAGGTCAAGCAACGCTATGGCATCGGCTTGCATCACAACTGGCATGACCATGCGCTGCGCTACGATGACTTGTTCGATTTCCACCTGGCAGGCGAAGAAGATCTGACGGAGCGCTCCGGGGAGCATATTCCGCTCTTGCCGATGGATGCGTGCAACTTCTCGCCCGATTGCTTCCATCCCGCCACCGGCGAGAAATTCTGGGATGTCCTGTTCGTGGCACGAGCAGTGGCGTTCAAGGGAATTCCCGAATTCTTCCAGGCCATGCGCAGCCTGTTCGACATGGGCAAGCGCCTGCGAGTACTGTTCATCTGCCCGGTCCCGCCGGAAAGTGGTCCTGGAGCACTCACCGAGGTTCGCGCACTGTATGACGAGTTGTTTTCGGCGACGGAACAGGAGCTGTTCACGTTGTTGACGACCAACTTCCGCTACCCCTTCCCGTTCGACCTCCCTACCATTGCGCATTTCTACCGCTCCTCCAGGATATTTGCGCATTCCGCCCCCGACGAACGTCGCTGCCGCGTCGCAGCCTACGCCTGGGCTGCCGGACTGCCCGTAGTCGGCATGGCACCGGTCGGTTCGGTATTGTCCCCAGGCATGCGCAAGGAGCCCTACTTCTTCGAAATCAAGGAGTTCTCCGACTTCCCGCGTCAGATCCTGCGTGCCCTGCAAGCCGCCGATGAACAACACGACTTCACCCTCGTGCAGGGAGAGATTGCCTCTCGCCTGAGTGTACAGTTGCTGGAAAAGCACATCGCGCGTCTGTTTGAAGAGAGGCAATGGCAGCCACCGTTTACCGGCGGCTGGATGGAGAACCTGGACATACGCATGGGCCGACATCACGGCCTGCCGGCCGGCAACAACAAGGTGGACCAGGACCTGGCCGCATTTCTCGGATTCCTTGCCGACGCGGATGAGGCTGCCCTGGAGAAGCTTAAGCAAGCGGTCGATCCCGAGCTGGCCATCGCCGCACTGCGTCCCCTTCCCGCGCGTGCCCTGCCCGAACCGCGTGAACCGGTGCTGGGAAAGCTCAAGGCAAGGCTGATCGGTGTCGCACGCCGTGCAAGGAGCATGGCATGACGACCGCCATCGCCAGATGCGTCAGCGACTTTGCCGCATCCCTCCCCGCGCAAGCGACCGTCATCGACGTCGGTTGTGGCCTACAACCCTATCGGCCCCTGTTCGCCCATACGCAATATATCGGCATCGATGTCGAGTCGAGCGGGCGCAGCGAGCACCAGAAGTCCGCCGACCGCATCTTCGACGGAATCCATATTCCTGCCGAGGATGCTTCCGTCGACGCCATCCTCTGCACCGAGGTGCTTGAACATGCGGTCGATCCGGTGGCCCTGGTGGGCGAAATGTTCCGGGTCATCAAACCCGGTGGCACAGTCTGCATCACGGTCCCGTTCATGTGGGGATTGCACGAATTGCCTTACGATTTTCGTCGTTTCACGCCGAATGGCCTGGCCACCCTGTTCTCAGCGGCCGGCTTTGCCGTGGACCGGCAACAGAACCTGACCGAAGGCATTGATGCAATTCGCATGCTCGTCAATAGCGAATTGAACAATTACCGGGTCAATGTCCGCCCCAGGCAGTCCAGCAAGGAGGACTGGCGCTTCCGCCTCGCGCTCTATGTCCACGAGCGCCTCATGCGCATCCTGGAACGCTTGTGGCGTCGTCATTTCCGCTTCGAGCGCATCTATATCGACAATCACTTGCTGGCACACAAACCAATGATCGACTCGCTCCTGGCTGATCAACCATGACGCTATCCGGAATCTTCTCCCGCCTTCAATCGCTGCTTCGGCCGCGCCTGCGCATCATCGTGGATACCGAAGGCCGGCTGGGAAACTTCAGTGCCAGCCCGACCGGGTACCGGACCGATCTGATCAAGGAAGAAGTGTCGCGACGTCATGTCTTTGCCCATCCTGGCAACGACCTGAATTTCCTTGATGTTGGTGCCCGCGATGGTCAGCTCACCTATCTGCTGGGGATGTCCGCCAACCTCAAGTTCGACCAGGCCTTCTATGACCAGAACATGGCCAGCTTCAAGGCCAAGTATCGCTACCACGGCATGGACCTGCTGCCGGCCGACGACGAGCGGGTGCTTTCCGGCGATGCCTGCGACCCGGCCTATCTCGACCAGCATCCTGCATATAGCGAAAAGTTCGACGTCATCTACAGCAACAATGTCTTTGAACACTTCGAGCGTCCCTGGATCGCGGCGGCCAACCTGAACGCCTTGCTCAAGCCTGGCGGGCTCATCATCACTGTGGTCCCCTTCGCGCAGCGCTACCATGAGTCGCCAGGTGATTTCTTCCGCTATACCCACAAGGGCATTGAAGCCCTGTTCGCGAGCGCCGGACAATTCGAAGTCCTGGAAAGCGGCTACGACATTTGTGGCAGGCGCACCAATTGGCAAGGCGGTGGCAAACACAATGACATCGTTCCGCTCGACAAATTCGGCGCCTGGCGGGAAACCTGGTTTTCGGTCTGCGTCGTACGCAAGCTAGGGTAGTTCAGCAATGTATTTGTTGGCCATTCAAGTCATCGTTCGTTCTCAAAGGTAAGGAACCATATGCTCGGACCCATTTCCTCGATCATCAGAAACCGCGCCCGCACTGGCGCGCCCGGCCTGTTCTCGAGGCTGGCGACACGATTCGACTATGCCGATTTCGGCGCGTGGCTGGACACCGCGCCTGCCGTGCAGCTCTCCGAGGAAGGGCGCCGACGCCTGTCGGAGATCGAGCGCAAGGGCATCTGCATCGTTCCAGGCTTCTGGTCGGAGCAGAAATGCCAGGAAGCCCGTGCTGAAGTCGATCGGCTCATCGTGCAGTATCCTGACTACGTCAATCCCAATGCCAAGGCCGACCAGCGTATCTATGGTGCCAACAATGCCTCTGCGCTGATCGCCTCCTTCTCGGACGACCCGGAGCTGCTGGCGCTGGCCAGCGCCTATAACCACAAGCCCACTTGCACGGCCTTCACGCTGGCCGCGCGCATGCCTTCCTCTTCCGGCAATCTCGGTTCCGGCGAAGGCTGGCATAGAGACGCGTTCCTCCGTCAATTCAAGGCGATCATGTATCTCTCGGATGTGGGCCCCGAGAACGGCCCGTTCCAGCTGCTTGAGCACTCGCAACGCCCGGAGCAGATCATCAAGGACATGAAGCGCGCCGACCTGGGCTACATGCAGTACCGCATTGAAGAGCCGCAGGTTGCCCGCCTGGTAGGACAGGAGCCCGACAGACTGCGCACATTCACCGCCAAGGCAGGCACACTGATCCTGGTCGATACCAGCACGCTGCATCGTGGCATGCCCATCCAGGCTGGCACCCGCTATGCCCTGACCAACTATTACTTCGCGATCGACTCGGTCGATCAAAGTATGTACGAAAAATTCGACGTACTGCCCAAAGCATGATCTACAGCAACCAAATCAGCGACGCCCTCGACCAATTCCACGCCTATATTGCGCGTAACCTCCCCGCCTGCAAGGACCATCCTGCCGCCAGGGTATCAGCCTTCTGGTCGGAACACTTTGCGGACCGCGCCAACTTTCCCGATGTGCGTGACTTCCTGGTATTCCGGCGTGGCGACTACGTTTATGGCATCGGCGACACCGTCCCGGGCTCGCCCGCGCGCAAGCAGCAGGAATTTGCCATGACCCTGCGCAGCATCAGCCTGTTCACGCCCTCCGAGCACCTGCAAGCATTGCAGGAACCTATCGTCGGCGCGCCGCTGGTCTATGCCTTGGGCAACAACCAGCTCAGCACCAGTTACCTGCTGAACGCAGGTACTTCCTGGCGGGTCACCGAGCTGCTGCGTCAGCACGGCCTGGACAACCGCCCCCTGCGCATCTGCGAAATCGGGGCGGGCTGGGGTGCCTGTGCCAGCCAATTGCATCAGGTCTGCAACGTCAGCAGCTACACCATCGTCGATCTGCCGGAAAACCTCTGCCTTTCCAGCACCTACCTGTCGACGACGATCGCGGGCCGGCAAGCGGGTTTCGTCGAGTGCAATACCGGCGCCGGTGCGCAAGGCCAACTCAACTTCGCCCTGCCTCCCGCCATCGATCATCTGCATGGTTCCTTCGATGTCATCATCAATACGATGAGCTTCCAGGAGATGGACCGCGAGACCGTGGATACCTATTTCGCCTGGGCGGCCCGGGTCCTGGCATCCGATGGACTGCTGATGTCATTCAATGCGCATGACAAGGCAGGTATCCTGCGTCCGTCCGATTACCTGAGGCCAGATCTGGAACTCTGCCACCTCATGCCCTTCCGCAAGGTGCCAGCCGGATATTTCAATACCATCCCTTATGAAGCGGTGTTCCGCCGTACCAGCAGGGATGTCTCCCCGGCGGTCGGCGGCGCGGTTGATGCACTCGGCGAAATGGTACAGCTCGGGCTGGATGGTGACCTTGCGGCGCTATCCAGGTCAGCCCTCGCCGATCGCGAACCGGCCACGCTGGCGCTGCTGGGCAGGATCCGCGATTTCTTCTATGCCTCCGATGAAAGCGCAAGGCAGGCTGCCCTGACGCTGCTGCTGCAAGAGAGTCCATGCGCGCTGACCAGCTTCCTGGCTGGCAACTACTGGTTTGCACAGGGGCACTTCGACCAGGCCCGTGAGTTCCTTGAAAACAGCCTCAAGCAAGGTCTGCAAGACTTCGCGGCGATTCGCGCCCGTGTCCTGCTGGCCTGCCTGCAGGATGAGACGCCGGCCGCACAGTTTGTGGAAACGCTGGCCGGGCCGGCCGGGGGACTGGAGGAAGACATCGCAGCCGTTGTCTCCAGTGGGGACATCTCGGCTCTCCAGAATCATATCGCCCGGGTACTGGACTGCCCTGTCACGACCCCGGTTCGATCCGCTGGCCTGGTACGTGGAGCCCTTGCCCGCCTGCGCGGATCACTCTCCAATCACTGATTTTCCCATGACAGACATGCAGCAACATCAGATCGTCGCCATCATTCCGGCACGCGGGGGCTCCAAGGGCATTCCCAAGAAGAATATCCACCTGCTGGCAGGGCGGCCACTGATCACGCATACCATTGACCAGGCATTGCGGTCGGAGCTGGTCTCTCTGGTTGTGGTATCCACCGACGATGAACTCATCGCAGAAGTCAGTCGCAAGGCGGGTGCCCAGGTCATCTACCGCCCGGCCGACCTGAGCAACGACACCGCCTCCTCGGAATCTGCACTGGTGCATGCGATCGGGCAACTGGCCCAAGACCATGGCATTTCTCCGGAACTCGTGGTCTTCCTGCAGTGCACGTCACCGCTCCGGCGCGACAACGATATCGACCAGGCGATCCGGACCTTGCGGAAAAAAGGCGCCGATTCGCTGCTGTCAGTCTCGCCCAGTCATCGCTTCCTCTGGGAAGAGCAGGATGGTCAGGCCCGTTCCATGAACTACGACTATCGCCAGCGTCCGCGTCGCCAGGATATGGCGCCGCAGTATGCAGAGAACGGTTCGATCTACGTATTTCGCCCTGAAGGATTGCTGTCCAGCGGCAACCGCCTGTCCGGCAAGATCGCCTTGTACAAGATGGACGAGGATGCCACCCTGGATATCGACTCGATGGTCGACATGCAGATTGCCGAGGCACTCCTGCAGGCACGCCAGGGCCTGCAATGACGAGCATGAGCGCATCAGCGACGGCACCCTGCGCAGGCAAGAAGCGCAAGCTGCTGATCATTGGCAGCGGCTTCATCGCGACGAGCCTGGCAAATGCTGCCCATTCGCAGTGGGGATGGCAGGTGCAGATGCTCTATCGGAACCACCGCCCGAGCACACTGGAGGGCATTGCGCTGGATCAACTGCCCGCCGACGTTGCCGCGCTGGGCAGTATGCTGGCCGCCATCGCCCCCTCCGATGTCGTGGTCGCCCTGGGGTCTTCCTTTGTCCCCGATATCAACCGCGATCTCGGCGAAGCAATGCGCCAGCATCTGGATGGCCCGCTGATGGTCATGGATGCCATTTCACGCCTGCCGACGGCATTGGCGGGTCGCGTCCTGATGATCGGCTCAGCCTCCGAATACGGCCAATTCCCCGAACACCCCATAGACGAAGCGTTTCCAACCAATCCGCGCGATCACTATGGGCACCTGAAATTGACCTTGCGCGAACTGGGCCTGTACTATCAGCGCCAACACGGCGTGCCGGTGGTGCATGTCCGCCAGTTCAACGTGACCGGCCCGTGCCAGGACAGCCGTTTCGTCCTCCCCTCCATCTGCCGGCAGATCGCAGAAGGAGTCCGGCAAGGACATGAGGCTTTTTCCATCGTGGCAGGCAATACCGCCGTCAGCCGCGACTTCCTCGCCATCGACGACCTCTGCCGGGCCTATCATGCGCTGCTCTTGCATGGCGAGGCTGGCCAGGTCTATAACGTCTGTTCCGGACAGGCGCATCGCATCAGCGAGCTCATCGACATCGCCGGCAAGCTGGTCGGCGCACGCGTGGGCGTGAATGTCAGCGAGCAGTTGCTGCGAGAAAACGACAAGGTGCAATCGATCATCTGTGGCGACCCGACACGCCTGCAGGCATTGGGATGGTCACCCCAGACCAGCATGCAAGACCTGCTGGCCAGCATGATCGCATACTACAACTCCCAGGCTTGAGCCTGACCTTCTCCCATTTAACGAGGTTTATCCATGTCCCGCATCGCATCACTTGGTAGCGACGGCTTGTATGTCATCGCCGAAATCGGCATCAATCACAATGGTTCGCTGGATGAAGCGATCTATCTGATGCGTCAGGCCACAGAGGCCGGCGCCGATGCCGTCAAGTTCCAGAAACGCACCCTGTCGGAAATCTATGTCCAGTCGCTGCTGGACGACCCTAATAGTGCCGAATGGTCATTCCAGTACCTGATCCCACAATTGCAGGTACTCGAGCTGAGCGACGCTGACTTCGCTGCCTTACGGGAAGAAGCCCGGCGCCTGAACGTCGAATTCATCGTCACGCCCTTCGACCAGGTTTCGGCCGATTTTGTCGCGACCCTGGACCTGGACGCGGTCAAGTTCGCCTCCGCCGACCTGACGAACTGGCCATTGATTTCGCACACCCTCGGCAAGCTGCATTGCCCTGCCATCTTCAGTACCGGCATGTGGGACGACGCAACGATTCGCAAATCCGCCGGCTTCATCAAGGAGAATTTCAAGAATCGCTATGCGATGCTGCTGTGCCAGTCTACCTATCCTGCGCCACCGGAATCGCTCAATCTCCGCTACCTCAATTCACTGGCCAAGCTGGCCCCCGTGATTGGCTACTCCGGGCATGAGCTTGGTGTACAGGCATCGCTGCTGGCGCACACGCTGGGTGCCACCATCATCGAGAAGCATATTACCCGCGATATCCACCAGCTGGGACCGGACCACAAGGCCTCGCTCACGCCGGAACAATTCGTCGAACTGGTGCGGCAGTTGCGTCTGACCCGCACGATGCTGGGCAACGACCAGAAGGTCATCACCCAGGCCGAACACCTGAACCGCGAAGTGTTCGCCAAGTCGCTGGTGGCAAAGCGCGACCTCGCCGTCGGTGAGACGCTCAAGCTGGAAGACCTCAAGTTCATGAGCCCTGGCAAAGGCATCACGCCTGATCGGCTCTCGGAGTACCTGGGCAAGACGCTGATGCGCGAAAAGAAAGCCAGCGACTACATCACCGAACATGACTTCCGCCAATCGCTGCTGGTAAGCGACTGGCCAAGCTTCAGCTTCTCCAAGGACTGGGGCGTCAAGTGCCGCTTCCACGACTTCGAGATCTACAAGCAGCTCAAGACACCGGTCATCGAGTTCCACTGCTCGGACCGTGACGTCATCGATGAAGTCAATGCCCACAGCGAACATTCCGAACTGATCATCCACGCCCCGGAGATCATCGGCCGGGACCTCTTCGACCTGTGCTCGGACAATCCTGAGGTCATCCGCAAGTCGGTCGATATCCTGGAACGTACCATCGTTCGTACCCGTGAACTGGCTCCCGGCTTCCGCCAGACCGCCAAGCCCAAGGTAGTGCTGCACGTCGGCGGCATGAGCCTGCTGGACGGCAACTACGATTGCGGCGCGCTGACAGCCAAGTCGGAAAAGATCCTGCGCGACATCGATCTGTCAGGTGTCGAGCTGCTCCCTGAAAACCTGCCACCTCGCCCTTGGTATCTTGGCGGCCAATGGCATCAATACGGTTACATGCGCCCCGAGGACATGGCCGCCTATTGCAAGTCCCTGTCGCTCGGCATGACCTTCGACATCTGCCACGCGCAGCTGTACTGCAAATATGCAGGTATCAGCCTGGTCGACTACGCCAAAATCGTGATGCCCTACATTCGCCACGTCCACATTTCCGATGCACATGGCATCGACGGCGAAGGTGTGCAGATTGGCGAAGGCGAACTGGACTTCGATGCGCTGTTCCGGCATCTTGAGAAGCTGCAATTCAGCTGGGTACCGGAAATCTGGAGCGGCCATGTCAACCATGGCGCAGGTACCCATCATGCGCTGTGCTGCCTCGAAAAATACGGCCATTCGCACGAGCTGTAACACTCGGGCATCCAAGATGAGTATCGACTTCGGGCAAGACGGCTTTGACTACACGCGCGACCTGTGCGACGCCATCGAGCGTTACACGACTGCCGTCCTGGCCCGGGCACCGAATGGATTCCATTATCGGGGGCTGGACCTGTTGCCGGCAGTACAGCGCCGGCTCTACATACACTGCATCAACTCCGTTGCATTGTTTGCGCGCTATCGCGCGCCGGGTCCCGCGCAGTCACCAGAGCAACTGGATGCGCCGGACAGTCTGGTGGCCCCCTTCCTAACAAGCACCGCCCCCGCCCTGCCCGCAGCCC